>Ga0081527_100375_pt1 | contig 25890 bp, 12 predicted proteins | sample HotLakmasection5_FD_70992 | JGI IMG/M metagenome (GOLD analysis project Ga0081527, IMG submission 70992) | Hypersaline microbial mat communities from Hot Lake, Washington, USA - Section #5 (SPADES assembly) (version 2) | ecosystem: Environmental > Aquatic > Non-marine Saline and Alkaline >... | reverse complement strand
GCCGGCGACACCGAGACGATTGCCGCCGTGCCCGCCGGCGGGGAGGCGACGATTGCCGCCGTGCCCGCCGGGGGCGACCCGGCCGGCGCCTGGGCGGACCGCCCGGTGCCGCCCGGCGCGCCGTCGTTCACCGCCCAGCTGCGCGCCGCCGCCGGCGCCTTCGACGCCGAAGCCGCCCGCCTCGCCAACGCCCTGGTGGAGCTCGACGCGCGCCGGCCGGGGTAAGCCGGGCTGGCCGGGCTGGCTTGGGTCGAGTAGCACGGGGGAGTTTCACCCCGTGCTACTCGACCGGGATCATGCAAAGCCAGGGGAGCCTTGCTGCCCGGGCCAACGGGGCGCCCGGACGTCACGCCGCGACGACGTTGCGCTCCTGGCCGGTGACGAAGGCGGTGATGTTGTCGCGGGTGGTGTCCAGGATGCGCTGCACCGCCTCGCGGGTGTTGAAGGCGCTGTGCGGGGTGATCACGACGTTGCGCAGGCGCAGCAGGACGTGGTCGGCCAGCAGCGTCTCCAGGTTGTGCTCGCGCGTGAACATGGAGCGCAGCAGCTCGGCCTCCTCGCGGATCACCGGCTCCTCCGGCAGCACGTCGAGTCCGGCGGCGGCGACCCGGCCGTCGGCCAGGGCGCGCAGCAGGGCGTGCACGTCGACCACCGGCCCGCGCGCGGTGTTGATCAGCACCGCGCCGCGCTTCATCTGCGCGAACCGATCGTCCGCAATCAGGTGCTTCGTCTTCGGACTGCCGGGCACGTGCAGCGAGACCACGTCGCTGTTGGCCAGCAGCTCGTCCATGCCGACGTAGCGGAAGCCGATGTCGCGCGCCGCGTCCTCCTGCGGCTGCACGTCGAAGGCCAGCACGTCCATGCCGAAGCCGCGAGCGATGCGGGCGGTGTGCCGGCCGATGCTGCCGGTGCCGACGATGCCCAGGGTGCGGCCCTGCAGGTCGAAGCCCTGCAGCCCGGTCTGGGAAAAGTCGCCGCGGCGGGTGCGGTCGGCGGCCTCGATCAGCCGGTGGCTGATCGCCAGCAGCAGGGCGAAGACGTGCTCGGCCACGGTGTTCTCGCCATAGGTCGGCACGTTGGCGACGCGGATGCCGCGCTCGCGGCAATAGTCCGTGTCGATGTGGTCGAACCCGGTGGAGCGCGTGGCGATCAGCTTCAACCCGCGCAGCTTTTCCAGCACCGACCGGTCCAGCCGCGAATAGATGAAGGTCGACACGACCTCCGCGTCCTTGTGCCGTTCGGCCGCCTCGGCGGTCAGGATGTCGTCCTCGAACGCCACGTCGTGGTCCCGGGCGAGGTCGCCGAAGGTCTCGCGCTCCCAAGGCTCGACCTCGAGGATGACGATCTTCATGCGGGGTCTCCCTGTTCCTGGTCGTCTCGCCGGGGCGGCTGGAGCGCCTATTCCGCCGCCTCGGCATGCTTCTCCGCTTCCGCAACGTGGGTCTTGACCGTCAGGAAGCTGTCCGGCGTGACCGACATGGAGTCGATCCCGGCGCGCACCAGGAACTCGGCGAACTCGGGCCGGTCGCTCGGCGCCTGGCCGCACAGGCCGACCTTGCGGCCGTGCTTGTGCGCCAGCCGGATGACCATTTCGATCATGCGCGTCACGGCCGGGTTGCGCTCGTCGAACAGGCCGCGCAGCCGGTCGGAGTCGCGGTCGACGCCGAGCACGAGCTGGGTCAGGTCGTTGGAGCCGATCGAGAAGCCGTCGAAGCGGTCGGAGAACTCCTCGGCCAGGATCACGTTGGACGGGATCTCGCACATGACGTAGACCTCGAGCCCGCCCTCGCCGCGCTTCAGGCCGTGCCTGGCGAACTCCTCCAGGACCCGGTCGGCCTCCTCCAGCGTGCGGCAGAACGGCACCATCACGACCACGTTGCTGAGCCCGATGGTGTCGCGCACGTGCCGGATCGCCCGGCACTCCAGGGCAAAGCCGTCGCGGTACTCGTCGCTGTAGTAGCGGCTGGCGCCGCGCCAGCCGAGCATCGGGTTCTCCTCGTGCGGCTCGAACGGGCGGCCGCCGATCAGCTGGGCGTACTCGTTGGTCTTGAAGTCCGACATGCGGACGATGACCGGGTCGGGCCAGCGCGACGCGGCGATGCGGGCGATGCCGCGCGACAGGGTCTCCACGAAGTACGCGGTCTTGTCCGCGTAGCCGCGGGTCAGCTCGTCGATCCGGCGGCGGGCCTCCTGGTCCTCGACCTTGTCGTAGTGGACCAGCGCCATCGGGTGGATCTTGATCTGGTTGCCGACGATGAACTCCATGCGGGCCAGCCCGACGCCGTCGGCCGGCAGCTGCCACCAGCGGAACGAGGCGCCCGGATTGGCCAGATTGAGCATGACCTTGGTGTGCGTCCGCGGCAGGTCCTCCAGGCTGATCTCGGTGACCTCGACCTCGGCGATGCCGTCGTAGACGAAGCCCTCGTCGCCCTCGGCGCACGACACGGTCACGTCCCGCCCGTCCTCCAGCGCGTCGAGCGCGCCGGTGGCCCCGACCACGGCCGGCAGGCTGAGCTCGCGGCTGACGATGGCGGCGTGAGAGGTGCGCCCGCCGTGCTCGGTGACGATGGCGGCGGCGCGCTTCATCACCGGCACCCAGTCGGGGTCGGTCATGGTGGTGACCAGGATGCCGCCCTCGGGGAAGCGGTCGCCTTCCTCGGCGCTCATCAGCTTGACGACCTTGCCGGCCGCCACGGCGTCGCCGATGCTGAGGCCGGTGGCGAGCAGCTCGCCCTTGTCCTTGATCGTGTAGGACTTGAGCGCGCCGGCCGCGCGCCGCGACTGCACGGTTTCGGGCCGCGCCTGGACGATGAACAGCTCGCCGGTCTCGCCGTCCTTGGCCCACTCCATGTCCATGGGCTGGCCGTGGTGGTCCTCGATGGCGCAGGCCCAGCGCGACAGCTGCAGGATCTCGTGGTCCTCCAGCACGAAGCGGGCGGCCTCGTCGTCGGGGGTGTCGACCAGGGCGGTCGGCTCGTCGCCGCCCTCGGCATAGATCATCTTGCGCGCCTTGGCGCCGAGCTTCTTTTCGATGACCGGTTGCAGGTCCTCGCGATCGAGCAGCGGCTTGAAGGCCATGTACTCGTCCGGATCGACCATGCCCTGGACCACGGTCTCGCCCAGGCCCCAGGCGGCGTTGATCAGGATCACGCCGGGGAACCCTGTCTCGGTATCGATCGAGAACATGACGCCGGAGCCGGCCTTGTCGGAGCGCACCATCTTCTGCACGCCGACCGACAGCAGCACCTTCATGTGGTCGAAGCCGTGGTTCTCGCGGTAGGCGATGGCGCGGTCGGTGAACAGCGAGGCGAAGCAGCGCCGCGTGGCGTCGATCAGGTCGTCCTCGCCGCGGATGTTCAGGAACGTCTCCTGCTGGCCGGCGAAGCTGGCCTCGGGCAGGTCCTCGGCGGTGGCGCTGCTGCGCACGGCGACGGCGTAGGCGTCGGTGCCCTGCTCGCCGGCCAATTCGCGATAGGAGCGTCGGATCGCCTCGGCGAGGTCGTCCGGGACGTCGCCGCCGCGGATCATGTCGCGGATGGCGCGGCCGACCTCGTGCAGCTCCTGCTCGTCCCGCTTGAACCGGTCGATCTGCTCGGAGATGCGGTCGTGCAGCGTGTTGTGCTCCAGGAACAGGCGGTAGCCTTCGGCAGTCACCGCGAAGCCCGGCGGCACGGCGATGCCGGCCTGGCGCAGCTGCTGGATCATGTCCCCCAGCGAGGCGTTCTTGCCGCCCACCAGCGCCACGTCGTCCGCGCCGAGCTCCGACAGCCAGCGGACCAGATCGGTATGCTCAGGCATGTGCGTTTCCTCCGTTGTCAGCCCGCGGTCCGGGCGACGGGCGGCGCCTCGGCGGGCGCGGGCTCGGCCGCCGTGCGGTCCAGGCGCTTGATCAGGCGGAACTCGTAGGTGTCGCCCGGCGTCACGTCGCGGAAGTGGCCGCGGTAGGCGATGGTGATCGGCGGCGCGGTGAACTGGCAGCTGCTGACGCGCAGCCGCTCGTGGTCGACCTCGACCTGCAGCTTCTGGCGGCGGTAGCGCAGCTGCACCTGCAGCGAGTCCAATCCCTCCGGCAGGCTGGGGTCGAAGTGCAGCACGTTGGCCCGCGTCTCCAGCCCGGTCAGGCAGCGCTGCACCAGGTCGACCGTGCCGGCCATGGCGCCCAGATGGATGCCTTCCGGCGTGGTGCCGCCCTGGATGTCGTGGATGTCGCTGTCCAGCGCGCCGCGCAGCAGGTCCCACGACAGCGGCCGCGCCGACCGGGTCAGCACCCAGGAATGCACCACTCGGCTGAGCGTCGAGCCGTGCGACGTGCGCTGCAGGTAATAGTCGATGTTGCGCGGGATCAGGTCGCGGTCGAAGCCGTAGCCCATGCGCTCGAACATCAGCTCGAGCTCGTCTGCCGAGAACAGGTAGAACAGCATCAGCACGTCGGCCTGCTTGGAGACCTTGTACCGGTTGGGCGTGTCGTTCTCGGCCTCCAGGATGCGATCGACCCGCTGTATGTCGCCGTATTTCTTCCGGTAGCCGTCCCAGTCGAACTCCTTCAGCTTTTCATAGCCGGCGAACTGGCAGATGATGCCGTCGTGGCAGGGAATCGACATCCGGCGGCCGATGTCCTCCCAGCACTCGATCTCGGCCTCCTCCAGACCGATCCACTCGCACAGCTTCGCCGCATGGTCGCGCGGCAGCAGGTCGAGCACGTCGCGCGCCCGGGTCAGCACCCACGCCGCCATGACATTGGTGTAGGCGTTGTCGTCCAGCCCGCCCGCCTTGGTGGGATCGGCTCCGGGATAGGCGGTGTGGTACTCGTCCGGACCCATGACGCCGCGGATGTGATAGCGGTCGTCGGCCGGGTCGTGCTCGGCGACGCTGGCCCAGAAGCGGGCGATCTCCAGCAGCATCTCGGCGCCGTAGAAGTCCATGAACTGGTGGTCGTCGGTCACCTGGAAGTAGTGCCAGATGTTGTAGGCGATCGCCGCGTTGATGTGCCGCTGGCGATGGGTGTTGTCCGGGATCCAGCGCCCCGACTTCGGGTTCAGGTGCAGCCTCTGGCTTTCCTCGCGGCCGTCGCTGCCGCTCTGCCAGGGGAACATGGCGCCGCGCAGGCCGGCCTCGCGCGCCGCCCGCCGCGCCTCGGGCAGGCGGCGGTAGCGGTAGCGCAGCAGCGCCTGGGTCAGCGTCGGCAGGCGCAGGGTCAGAAACGGGAAGATGAACAGCTCGTCCCAGAAGATGTGGCCGCGATAGGCCTCGCCGTGCCAGCCGCGCGGCGGCACGCCGATGTCCAGGTCCACGCTGTGCGGCGACACCGTCTGCAGCAGGTGGAAGATGTGCACGCGCAGCTTCAGGTTGGCGTCGGGCACCGGCGTCATGCAGATGTCGATGTCGCACTCCTCCCACAGGTGCTTCCAGGCCAGCCTGTGGTCGGCCAGCAGCGTGTCGAACCGCGGCGCGTCGCCTGCCCGCCGGCGCGCCTGCCAGCCCGGCTCGGAAATGGCGTTGTCGCGCGAGCTGTGGATGCAGACGATCTTCTCGACGGTGATTGCGTCGGCCTGCCCCAGGTCGGCGTCGATCTCCTGGCCGATCCAGTCGTCGCGGCGATCGGTGCGGCGCCCGGTCTCGACCCGCTCGTCGCCGCGGTAGAGACGGGTGCGCGCCGCCTCCGCCACTTCGATGCGGGACTGGTTGGTCCGGGTGCGCAGAACGATCAGGTCGTCTTCGGGCTGGACCGTCTCCAGCGTCTCCAGATGCCGGCTGTTCAGGTCGCGGTAGCGCGCGACGCCGTCGTTGACCACGCCGCCGTCGATGGCGGAGCGCACGGTCAGCCGGCCGGACCAGTCCTCCGCCTCGATATCCACTCTGAGCGCGACCAGGTGCGGGTCGGCCATGCTGGCCAGGCGCCGTTCGGCCCAGCGCGTGGTCCGCCCGGCGCCGTCGCGGAAGCGCATCGAGCGCAGCAGTACGCCGCTGCGCACGTCGAGGATCTGGCAGTAGGACAGCACCTCGACCCGGTCGATATGAAACCAGTCGCCGCCGTCCACGCGCATGGTCAAGGGCAGCCAGTTCGGCATGTTGACCAGGTCCTCGTTCTCGATGTCGCGGTCGGCGATGCGCGTCGTGGCCCGGTTATAGCCGCCGGCCAGGTAGGTGCCGGGGTAGTGCACGCCGTCGGCCGCGGTGTCCGGCGCCGCCCCGCGGGTGCAGACGTAGCCGTTGCCGACGGTGCACAACGCTTCGCGCAAGCCTTCCTGGTCGGGGTCGTAGCCGTCGTAGACCAGCATCCAGTTGCCGACGCCCTCGCCGCCGCCGCTCCGGTGCAGGGCGGCCTCCGGAAACTGGGCCGCCCAGCCGTCGCGCTCCATGACGCCGGGCACGTTGTCCGCGTTGCTCATGACGGGCTCCCTTCGGCTTGGCGTGACCTGCCGATAATCCGGTAGGTGAGCACCTTGACGCTGTCGATCAGGAGGAAGCTGACCAGGGCATAGCGCTGAGCACCGCCGCAACGGTGAGCACCCGCCGCATGTCCCATCTGACCGGATGGGACGCCGAGGCCCTGCTCGGTCAGCGCCAGGTCGGAGGCGGCGCGGGCCGCGTCGGTGGCGCCGGCCACGGCGATGCCGACATCGGCCTGGTTCTCGTCATCCCGTCTGCGGGCTGCCTCTTGCGGGGCCATTGGCCGGCATCCTCCTTCCGCGCTCGTCCCAGGCGTCGTGAGTGGCGATGGTGCGTGCCGCGGGCGGATGGCTAGCCGCGCCCGGCCCTGCCGACAGCCCGAGCGGAGTCGACGCGCAGTGTGCGCCGGCGCCGCTGCGGCCGCCGTCTCCGTCCAAACGGGAAAAAAGCACGGGAGGTTCCTGCCGCCGGCCCGTTCACGCGGCCGCACCGGGTCGTTTGGGTTACGCTGGACGGCAGGTGCAGAGGGAGGACTCAGGAGGGGCGGGCGGTCAGATCAAGTCGACCATCAATTTCTCAACTCGCTGAAAATGCCGATCGCCCGTAAGGAAAAGGATGTCCGGTCCGAGAGTCATGGCACTGCCTGCTTGCAGGGCATCCGCCGTATGCAAGTTGTACTGAACCCTGATATCTAGCGCGAATTGAATGACATTGACATCTAAATCAATGATCAATAGGCCGGGTTTCGCGAAAAACTGCTTGTACTGGCGCTCCAAAAATACGTCATTGATGCGCCGCGGTCGAACGAGGCACTCAAGAAAGCTCAGTCGCGATACTGCTACCGGAAGCTCGGGATCCGCCCGAAACAGTTCATCAAGGCGAGCAACAAGTCTCGAATAGAAGGGTTCTGCTGACTCCACCCAATAGATCAAGGCGCTGGCGTCAAGGAACAGCTTCACTGCCGGTCGTCCCACTCGTCGCGTAATGCCTGGAGATCCGCGTCGATCTCTTCACGCGTCCGAGTTCCGGTCGCCGGCTTCTGGATCATGTCCCACAGCAGACTGCGCCGTCCCTCCCGCGGCGGCCGGCGCTCTTCCGAGACCCGCCGATACTCCTCTTCGCTGACGACCACCATGCCCGTTGGCAGACCGTCATCGACGAGGTGCACCGGCCCCTTCTTCAGGGCCTCCTTCAGGGCCGCGATGCCGCGGCGATCGAGATCCTGGGCGGAAATGGTGTTCATCGGATCCTCCTGGGACCGAGCCTTTGCACGTCTATCTTGCCATGCCTGCCATGATGTGCAAGCCATTCGGATGCATTCCCTTCACGCCCTTTCTCACTCCTCCCGTACCGCCGCGATCAGGAACTCGACATTGCCCTCCGGCCCGCGCAGGGGGCTCTCGGTGATGCCGAGCACGCGCCAGCCGGGGCGGGCGGCCAGCCAGGCGCGCACCGCCTCGCAGGCCTCGGCGTGCAGCGCCGGGTCGCGCACCACGCCGCCCTTGCCGACGCGGCCGCGGCCGACCTCGAACTGCGGCTTGATCAGGGCGACCAGCGCCGCCCCCGGCGCCGTCAGGGCGAGCGGCGCCGGCAGCACCACCGACAGGCCGATGAAGCTGGCGTCGCACACCACCAGCCCGACCGGCTCCGGCACCTGCTCCACGGTCAGATGGCGGGCGTTGGTGCGCTCCAGCACCACCACGCGCGGGTCCTGGCGCAGGCTCCAGGCAAGCTGGCCGTGACCCACGTCGACGGCGTAGACGCGCGCCGCACCGCGCTGCAGCAGCACGTCGGTGAACCCGCCGGTGGCCGCACCCACGTCCAGGCACACCCGCCCGGCCGGGTCGATGCCGAACCGGTCCAGCCCGTGCGCCAGCTTGACGCCGCCGCGGCTCACCCAGGGGTGGTCCCGGCCCTTGACGACAAGCTCGGCGTCGGCCGGCAGCAGCTCGCCCGGCTTGTCCACGCGCCGCGTGCCGGCCAGCACGGTGCCGGCGCGGATCAAGGCCTGCGCCCGCGTCCGGCTCTCGGCCAGGCCGCGGTCGACCAGAAGCTGGTCCAGGCGGATGCGGCGCGGCGGCTTGCCCATGCCCGGCCTCAGCCCGGTGCGCGCCGGCCGCCGGCGCGCTGCACGGACCGACGGCCGGGGCACGGCGCGCTCATACGGTACGACGCGCCCGGCGCCGCGCGGCGGACGTGCCGGGCCGGGTGTAATGCGGAGAGCGGGACCATGAGCCTGGAGCCGTTCATCTTCGGTTTCCTGCCGCCACATCCTTCAACCGGATCCGTATCCACCCATGCGCCCGCCTCGGCAAGCCTGCCCGCCGTAACCGGCTGCGCGGACCCTATAGTTGCGACGGGCGGACCTTTTTCGGCGTGCCAAGTCGGCCCCCGTGAAGCGTCAGACAACCCGCAGCATTGGTCGCGGCACCTGTGCATTGGATTCATGCCGGCGTCGGCCCATTTCATAAAAGCCGACCTGTCGTTTCAGGGCTTTGCTTCAAGCCTGTTGTTCGACGGTCGCACGTGTGCCGGGAGGGGCCTGTGTGTCTTTTCCGGCCGCCGAGCGAACTTGCGTGTGTTGTACCAAGGCCCCCACACGCTGCGCAGTTGCCCCTCCTGGAGACGATTCGGCCGACAATGGCTCTTTGTGCAACCCACTTCTCTCAGGTCCAGCGACTTCTCGCCTGGCCGCGCGCCCTGTGGCACGGGCTCCGGCCGGCCGGCGGCGCCCGACGGGACGGCGAGGAGCGCTTCCGCATCGTGGCCGACGACACCTACGACTGGGAGACCTGGTTCGGCCTTGACGGCCGGCCGCTGTGGATCAATCCGGCCGTGGAGCGGTTCACCGGTTACTCCGTCGACGAATGCCTGCACATGCCGCGCTATCCGCTGCCGCTGGTGCTGCCGGAGGACCGGCCCGTCGTCCTCGGCGCGATCCGCCGGATCCGGGCCGGTCTGCCCGTCAACGACATGCCGTTCCGCCTGCGCCGCAGGGACGGTACCACACTCTGGGTGGCCGTTTCCGGTCAGGCCGCCATCGACGGCGAGGGCCATCCGCTCGGCTGGCGCTCCAGCGTCCGCGACATCAGCGAGCGCCGGCGGATCGAGGAAGCCCTGCGCGAGAGCGAAGCCCGCTTCCGGCACATGTCGGACACCGCGCCGGTGCTGATCTGGATGTCCGGCCCCGACAAGGGCTGCACCTTCTTCAACAAGACGTGGCTGGACTTCACCGGCCGGACCATGGCCCAGGAGGTCGGCAGCGGCTGGACCGACGGCGTGCACCCCGAGGACCGCGAGCGGGCCTGGGCGACGTACGCCTCGGCCTTCGACGCCCGCCGGCCGTTCGAGATCGAGTACCGGCTGCGGCGCCGCGACGGGGCCTACCGCTGGCTCATGGACCGCGGCGTGCCGCGGCGCGGTGCCGACGGCACCTTCCTCGGCTACATCGGGTCCTGCACCGACCTGACCGAGGCGAAGGCGGCCCAGGCGGAGCTGAATTGCGCCAAGGAGCGGGCGGAGCAGGCGAGCAGTGCAAAGAGCCGGTTCCTTGCCGCCGCCAGCCACGACCTGCGCCAGCCGCTGCAGGCCGCCCGGATGTTCGCGGACGTCGCCGCCCGCCGCACCGACGATCCGCAGATGGCGGAGGTCGTCGCCCGGCTGCAGGCCGCCCTGGACGCGCTCAGCGACCTGCTCAACGGCCTGCTGGACATCTCCCGCCTCGAGGCCGGCGCCATCGCGATCAACCGCGGCCCCATGGCGGCCACGGACGTGCTGGACCCTCTGGTCGAGGAGTTCGCGCCCCTGGCCGAGGAGGCCGGGCTGCGCCTCCGGTACGTGCCGAGCCGGGCCGCGATCGACAGCGATCCGGCGCTGCTCCAGCGGATGCTGCGCAACCTGCTGTCCAATGCAGTGCGGTATACCCGGCACGGGGATATCCTGATCGGCTGCCGCCGGCGCGGCTCCCGGCTCGGGCTGCAGGTCTGGGACACCGGGATCGGCATTCCGCCCGGGGCGCTCGAGACGATCTTCGAGGAGTTCTACCAGGTCGGCAACATCGCCCGCGACCGGCGCCAGGGGCTCGGGCTCGGGCTTGCCATCGTCGACCGGCTGGGCCGGCTGCTCGACCATCCGGTCGCCGTCAGCTCCTCGCCCGATCGTGGCTCGGTGTTCGAAGTGCGGGTGCCGCTCGCAGAAGCCGAACCGCCGGCGGCGCCGCGCGACCCTGCCGGGACCGGCCTGCAGGGCCGGGATCGCCGGGCCGTGGTCGTGCTCATCGAGGACGACGAGGACGTGCGCGAGGCCCTGCGCATGTGGCTCGAGGGCTGGGGGCACCGCGTCGCTGCGGGGGCCGGTGCCGAGGAGGCCCTGGCCGCGCTGCACGCACTCGCAGCGCGCCCCGACATGATCCTGGCCGACTATCGGCTGCCGGGGGGCCGCACCGGCCGCGATGCGATCCAATGGCTGCGCGAGCAGGTGGGGGCGACGGTCCCCGCCGTCATCCTCACGGGGGATACCTCGCCCCAGGTGCTGTCCGCCATGCGCGACCGCAGCGTGCCGCTGCTGCACAAGCCGGTCACGGCGGAGATCCTGCAGGACGCGGTGCGGCAAGCGCTGTGCCGGGCGGCGTCGTGATCCGGCCGGCCCGGCACCGGGCCGGCCTCAGCCGCCGCGCACGCGGAGGTCCGCGATCACGGGGAAGTGGTCGGACCCGATCGACGGGCCGCGGGCGAAGTCCACCACCGCAACCGGCCCCTTGACGAGCACGTGGTCGATCGGGATCCGCGCCGGCCATACCGACTTCGGCCAGGTGGCGACATGGCCGTGCCCCGCCGCCGCCAGGCGCAGGTCCGCCGCGTCCAGAAGGTCCCGGAAGTGCGGCGACCACGGCGTGGTGTTGAAGTCGCCCGCCACCAGGACCGGCCGATCCGCGCCTTGCAGGTTCTGCGCGATGTGGTCGAGCTCCAGGTTGCGTCGGCGGCTGTCGGTGGCATCCGCCGGCGACGGGGAGGCCGGATGCACGCCCGCGACCGTCACCGGGTGACCGTCCGCCACGACCTCCGCCATCAGATAGGGCCGGCGGCCCATCGGCGGGCGGATCGTCCTCTCCTCAATGATCGGATGGCGGCTGAACAGGATGACGGGCGCCCCGTCGCGCCAGCCCTCCGGCGCCCGGTACGGGTAGAGGTCACCGATCGCGCCGAGAGCATCGGGCCACCCTTCCGTGTGCGCCTCGACCAGCAGGACCAGGTCGGCGTCGGCGGCGCGCAGCCAGTCGACCACCGCCCGCGGCGTCGGGTTGGAGCGCAGGACGTTGGCGCTCGCCAGTCGCAGCGGCATGCCCGCCGCGTCCTTGGGCGCCGTCTCCGCCAGCCACAGGTCCCGGATCGTCCAGCCGTGCACGAAGGCGACCACCAGCAGCACCACCGCGGCCGGCCAGGCGCGCGACGCCAGCGCCACCGCGCACAGCACCAGCGCCGCGATCACGTACTGCAGCCGGAAATGGCTGAACAGGTCGAACACCCACCACGTCCGGGCCAGCAGGGCGAACACCGTCGCCAGGATGAGCCCGGCTGTGGCGAGCCAGACGATCGCCTTCAGGATCGGCCTCCCGATCGTTCGGTTTTCGGGCCAGTACCGTCGCACGACGGGCGGCGGTGCAACCCGCGGACAGGGACAGGGTTCCCGCGCGGGCAGCGTGATGCCCCGCCGGCGAGGCGTTCGATCGCCGGCAGCGGCGTGCGGCAATGCACGTCGTTGACTTTGCCGCACGCGCATGAATACAGCATGATCCGCTCGCAGAGCAGGCTCGGGCCCTGAGCTCCGGGTCCGACGCGTTCCGCGGAACCCGGTCAGCCGTTCCAATGTTGTTGCCGTTCATGCGGGCACGGCAATCAGAGGACACGGGACCCGCGCCCGCCGGGCCGCGCCGGGAGCGGCTCCGACGGTCTCCATGATCCCGGCGCTGGTGTATCGCCCATGCCCGATCAGGATACCGCACCCGCCGTCGCCGCCGCGCCGGGCGCTGCCGAGCCCTGGCACGCCGTGCCGCCGCAGCAGGCGCTCGAACGGCTGCAGACCTCCGAGGCCGGCCTGAGCGACGACGAGGCCGCCCGCCGACTGGAGCGCCACGGCCCCAACGCCCTGCCCCGCGAGGCCGGCCACGAGGCCCTGAAGATCCTGGTCCGGCAGATCAAGGACCCGCTGATCTACGTCCTCCTCGCCTCCACGGTCCTGGCCATCCTCACCGGCAAGGTGGTGGACGGCCTGGTCATCGGCGGCGTGGTCGTGCTCAACGCGATCATCGGCTTCGTCCAGGAGTACCGGGCCAGCCAGGCGATCAAGGCGCTCAGCACCATGGTGCCGTCGGAGGCGGTCACGCTGCGCGGCGGGCGCAAGCAGTCGCTGCCGACCACCGGGCTGGTGCCGGGCGACGTCGTGCTGCTGCAGTCCGGCGACAAGGTGCCGGCCGACGTGCGCCTGATCGAGGAGCGCAGCCTGATGGTCGAGGAGGCGGCGCTGACCGGCGAGTCGGTGCCCGCCGACAAGGCGGTCGAGCCGGTGCCCGAGAACGCCGGCATCGGCGACCGGCGGTCGATGGCGTACAGCGGCACCCTGGTCACCTACGGCACGGCGACCGCCGCGGTGGTGGCGACCGGCGCCAACACGGAGCTGGGCCGCATCTCGCGCATGCTGGGCGAGGCGTCGGAGCTGGAGACGCCGCTGACCCGCCAGCTCGGCGTGATCGCGAAGTGGATCGCGCTGGCCGTCGTGGCGATCTCGGTGGTCCTGCTGGCCGTCGGCCTGCTGCGCGGCTATGCGCTGGCCGATGCCGTGCTGGCGGCGGTGGCGCTGGCGGTCGCGGCGATCCCCGAAGGCCTGCCGGCAATCATCACCATTGCGCTGGCGATCGGTGTCCAGCGCATGGCCCGGCGGCGCGCCATCGTCCGCAAGCTGCCGGCGGTGGAGACTTTGGGCTCGACCACGGTGATCTGCACCGACAAGACCGGCACCCTGACCCGCAACGAGATGACCGTACAGACGCTGTGGACGCCGGAGGGCGGCTACCGCGTGAGCGGGATCGGCTATGCGCCGGAGGGCGAGCTCCAGGACGCGGACGGCACGCCGCTGCCCGAGGTCCCGGAGCCGGTGGCGGCGCTGATCCGGTGCGGCGCCCTGTGCAACGACTCCGCCCTGCACGAGGACCCGCAGGAGGGCTGGATCCTGACCGGCGATCCCACCGAGGGGGCCCTGGTCGTCGCCGCCCGCAAGCTGGGGTTCGCGCCCGACGACCTGCGCCGCGGCTACCCGCGCCTGGACGCGATCCCGTTCGAATCCGAACGCCAGTTCATGGCGACCCTGCATGAGGAGCCCGCCGGCGGGCAGGTGGTCTACATGAAGGGCGCGCCGGAGGTGGTGGCGCGCCGCTGCGCCGACCCGCAGGGCGGCGGCCCGCTGTCCGCGGAGACGGTCACCCCCGAGGTCGACCGGATCGCCGCGCAGGGCATGCGCGTGCTGGCGTTCGCCGCCCGCCGGCCGGACCGGCCGCTCGACCGGCTCGACGAGGCGGACGCGGACGCCGGGTTCACGTTCCTCGGTCTCCAGGGCATGATCGACCCGCCGCGCCCCGAGGCGGTGGCGGCCGTGCGGGCCTGCAAGGAGGCCGGGATCACCGTCAAGATGATCACCGGCGACCACGCCGCCACGGCGCGCGCCATCGGCGAGGCCCTCGGCCTGGCCGGCCCGGGCGACGCCGCGGTGACCGGCGGCAGGCTCGCCGAAACGCCGCCGGAGGAGATGCGGCAGGTCGCCTCGCGTCACAACGTGTTCGCGCGCGTGGCGCCGGAGCACAAGCTGCGCCTGGTCGGCGCGCTTCAGGCCGAGGGGCAGGTGGTGGCGATGACCGGCGACGGCGTCAACGACGCGCCGGCGCTCAAGCAGGCCGACATCGGCGTGGCCATGGGCATCACCGGCACCGCGGTCACCAAGGAGGCCGCCGACATGGTGCTGACCGACGACAACTTCGCCACCATCGAGGCGGCGGTGGAGGAGGGGCGGCGGGTCTACGACAACCTGATCAAGGCGCTCTCCTTCGTGCTGCCGACCAATCTGGGCCTGGCGATCATCCTGATGGTGGCGGTGGCGGCGTTCCCCATCGTCGGCGGCCAGCCGGTGCTGCCGATGCAGCCGGTGCAGATCCTGTGGATCAACCTGGTCGCCGCCGTCGCCCTGGCCCTGCCGCTGGCCTTCGAAGTGATGGAGCCGAACCTGATGCGGCGACCGCCGCGCGAGCCGGACGCGCCGGTGCTCAGCCCGTTCGTCCTGACGCGCACGGTGTTCGTCGCCCTGCTGATGGCGGCCGGGGCGATCGGGCTGTTCCTCTACGAGTACGCCGGTCTGGCCGCGCCGGAAAACCGCGAACTGGCCTATGCCGAGGCGCAGACCAAGGCGGTCACCACGGTGATCTTTTTCCAGATCTTCTATCTGCTGAACTGCCGCTCGCTGACCGAACCGATGATGAAGATCGGGCTGTTCAGCAACCCGCTGATCTATGTGGGGATCGGCGCGATCCTGCTGCTCCAGCTCGTGTTCGTCTACGCGCCGTTCATGCACGCCATCTTCGGCTCGGCGCCGCTCGACGCGGTGTCGTGGGCCGAGGCCGCCGTGATCGGGTTTCTGATCATGCCGATCATCACGGTCGAGAAATGGGTGCGCCGGCGGACGGGCCGCCCGGCGCGCGCCTGAGGGGGCGCCTACAGCAGGAAGTGATAGCTCAGCGCCGCCGCCAGGTCGTCGCCGAAGGTGCTGCCCTTGCGGATGACCGGCACGCGGTCCGGCACGAAGGCCAAGTGCTCGTCGTCGGGCGGCAGGCTGGTGATCAGCGCGCACGGGATGTTCCGCGTCTCGGGCATGGCCGACAGCGCGACCGCCAGGTCGATGCCCGACAGGTGGGGCATGACGGCGGAGATGACGACGATGTCGGGGCGGGTGCGCACGGCCTGCTCCAGCGCGGCCACCGTCGCCGTGACGATGGTCACGCGGTAGCCGCAGGCCTGCATTTCGCGTTCGACATAGTGCGTCTGCGCGCCGTGCAGCATGACCAGCATGACCTCGACGTCGCGCACCTCGATGCTGTGTTCGTCAAAGTTCGCCGGGCGTGCCGGCAGGCTGCGCACGATCTGCTTGGCGTCCGCGTCGGGCGCGACGCGCCCCTCCAGGACGTCGCTGACGGTGTCGAGGAAGACGTGCAGGCGCTCGACCTCCGGCTCGCCCAGGACGGCGACCGCCGACAGGTAGTCCTCCATGCGCCGGGCGACGACCTCGAGCAGCGGCAGGCCGAAATTGTGCGCCTGGCCCTTGAGCATGAAGGCGAAACGCCGGTAGGCCTCGATATCGGCCTCCGGCGCCAGATCGACTTCCAGCTGCTGTATCTGTTCCAGCGCCTCGTCCCGGAAATCGCGGAGCAGGTTGCCGACCATCTCCGCATTGGCGCCGGCGTAGACCCCTTTGGCGATCTCGTTCACGGCCCGCTCCCTCGTACCCGCTGCACGCGCGGCGGCTGGGTTCACGACCGACGGCCTATCACGCATTCCCTAAGATTTGCCTTAGCCCCGGATCGGGGCCGGAGGGGCGCGAGGGGGTCGCAGGGTTCCGGAAAGCGCGCCCGCCGGCACGGACGCCGGCCATGCGGCGGCCGTCGTCCGGGCGAGGCGGCAGCGCGTCAGGCAGCGTCCGCCAGCGTGCTGGTCACCTCTGTAAAGTGCCGGGCAACGGCGGCCTTCAGCTCGTGCATGTCGACCTCGTCACGGCTGGTCAGCAGGTTGCCGTCCACCACGATCGCGTCCTCGCCCGCGACCGCTCCGGCATCCTGAAGGCCCGGCTGCAGTTCGGTCGGCATGGCGATGGTCCGGCCGGCGATCCGCTCCGCCGCGACCAGCACCAGCGAGCCGTGGTTCAGCGCGGCGATCGGCTTGCCGCCGTCCATGAAGCCGCGCACGAAGCGCGTGGTGTGCGGGCTGTTCAGCAGCTTTTCCATGCCGCGCTGGCCGCCGGGGACGAGCAGGGCATCGAAATCCGCGGCAAGCGCGCTCGACAGATTGATGTCGACCGGGAAGTAGTGGCCCCAGCCCTTGCCGTGCCAGCCGTTGACCAGGCCCTGCTCGGGCGACACCACCTTGGGCGTCGCACCGGCCGCGAGCAGCGCCCGCTGCGGCTCGGTCATGTCGAGTTCCTCGAACCCGTTGGCGACCAGAACGGCGACCGTCTTGCCGGCAAGCGGTTGTTCCATTTGCCTTTCCTCCTTGGCACAAGGTTGCAGAACGAACGACCGCCGGCCCCGGAAAGGCCGCCGGCAGGCGCGGAAAACCGCCATCGCCGAGCCGCGCCGATGTGACGACGCAGCGGGACCGCGTTGCTCTTAGTAAAGATCGCGGTCTCGTCAGGAAAAAGCGGGTTGGTCCACCCGCTCATTGGGCGATGCGGAGATGCGCTCATATCTGTCCGATGATGGGTCACAAATGGTCCACGATAGCCCATAAGTCAACGGTAATTTCCTTGCGAGCTGGCGTGGCAGCAGGTCAGATCGCGTCGGCCGCTGAATTTGATACAGCCATGCGGTCTTTTGTCATGTTGCGCCGCAACCAAGTTGGTGCGCTGCCGCCGCCGGGACGCCGAAAAAACGTTCCAGGTTCAAAACGTTATCCTGCCCGGCGGGTTCGCCAAAAGATAAGGACGACTCGCTCGCGCGCCGTGTCGGATACGGTGTGCGCGCCCGGAACAACGCCGGCCCGGCCATCCTTCGCAACCCGCCGCGACCGCAACGCCGCACGTCGCAGGCCGCCGGAACGGCGATCGGCGCGCCGACTCAGCCGCCGACTCCGTCTCCGCGGGCCAGCAGGCGCTCCACCTGGTCCGGCGTCAGCCGACCGGTCGGCGCGGCTCCCAGGTCCTGCTGGTAGCGGCGGATGGCGGCGCGTGTCAAAGGACCAAAGATGGCATCGATCCGGCCGCCGTAAAGCCCCAGCGCGCTCAACCGTTCCTGGATCGCCCGTCGCATCGCCGCCGGCCAGTCCGTCTCCGCCTCGATCGGCACGGCGGCCGCCGGTGCGCCCGCCGTTGCCGCCGCCGGGGTCGGAGCGTTCTCCGGCGACGGCCCGGGCGCCGGCCGCGGCTCGGCGTCGGGCGGCGGCGGGGCGGGAGCGGCCGCCCCCACGCCGTCGAAGGCATCGGTCATGGCGACCGCCAGGTCGACGCGGGCCGCCTCCGCGGCGGTGACCAGCACCAGCCGAGGGCCGAACGGCACCGCCGCCAGCACCGGCGCGGCGCCGTCCGGCAGCGGCACGACCCGCCGTCCGCCCGCCGTTCCCACGATGACGGCGTCATCCTCGACGCGCACGGTCAGCGCCGCCGGCGGGTCGCCCCAGGCGGCGCGGCGGGAGACGAAGCGCCGCCAGCCGCCGGCGTCCACGGTCAGCGTCCGCCGCGCCACCGCGGCGTCCGGTCCGCACGACACGATCGCCCAGTCCGGCCGGTCGTGCGGCCCCCAGGTCACCCGCACGCCGTCCCCCGGCGCCGGGTCCAGCGCGCGCACCGCCGCCGGCTCGGGCAGCCGGGCCATCAGCGCCGCCAGGCCGTCGCACGCCGGCGCGTCGGCGATCTCCAGCGCGCGCAGCCGGTCGCCGGCGAGGTACGCCGGCGGACCGTCGCCCGCCGCGTACAGCACCAGCGGCACCGCCTCGTCCGCCAGGCCGGCGAACGGCGGCAGGTACAGGCCGCGCGCGGCTCCGTCGGCGCCGAACGCGACCACGCCGGCGCGGGTCGGCACCAGGTGCTCCGCCATGCCGTTGCGGCGGGACGGCACCGGCAGGCCGGTCGCGACGGTATCGTCGAAGCGGCCGTCGCGCAGCCGCCGCTCGCCCGGACGGCCGCGGCGGCCGGGGGTCGTCATGCGCAGGCCGTCGGCCCCGGCGGCATAGGCCCACCGGCCGTCGTGCCCCTGGTCGTCCAGGCAGGCGGCAACCCGGCCGGCCGCGGCCCCGTCGGCGCCGACCAGGAGCCCGCCGCCGTCCTCGAGCGCCACGCACAGCAGGCGGTCCGCCCCGCGCCGCGCCACGCCGACCGCGGTTGCCGTCTGCGGGCGGACCGGCGCCGCTGCCGGCCGCCGCACCGCACCGGCGTCGAAGCGGCCGTCCGGCGCCCGGTACCAGCCGCCCGTCGCCGTGACGAAGTCGACCGCGCCGGCGCGCACCGCGGCCAGCGCGGTGATTCCGTCGAAGGCGAAGCGCCCGCCGGTGAGCGCCAGCGGCGCGCCCCGCCAGTCGATGGCGACCTCGCCGCGGCGGCCGTCGCGCCGCCCGGTCAGGGTCCAGGTCCAGGCCGGCGTGTCGATCAGGGTCCGGTCGGCGAACGGGTCCGCGCCCTCCGGCATGGCGCGAAAGTCCCCGTCCGGGGTTGCCAGGTCGCCCGCGAACACCCGCGCGCTCGACTCGTTGCAGCGCACCACGGCCTCGATGCCGGCCAGGGCGAAATCGCTCACCCGGCAATCCGGCTCGGGCAGCGGCACGATGCGGACGAGGTCGGGGTCCAGGAGCAGGTCGCGGTCCCGGCCCGGCCGGACCGCGACGAAGCCGTCGGCCGTCGCCAGCCAGGTGCGGCGCCCCCCGCCCGCCAGCCGCTCGACCCGGTCGATGGCCAGCCGGTCGCCGGCCCAGGCCAGGTCGCGCCAGCCGCCCTGGCCCTCGTCCCTGCGGTACTGGAAGCGCGGCGGGGCCCCGCCGCCGGTGAGCAGCCGCAGCCGCCCGCGCTCCACGGCCACCCGCCCGTCGGTCCGAGGCGCCAGCGCGTCCGCCTCGGCCGGGGTCAGCGCCCGCCAGCCGGCACCGTCGTGGCGCCGCACGGTGCCGTCCGCCTGCTCCAGGTACAGCCCCGGCGCCAGCGTCACGCCCGCCGCCACGGCCGGGCGGTCCAGGCACGTCAGCCGGCGCGGCGCCGCCCCCGCGGGGCGCGTGAGGCGCAGCCGGTCGAGGACCGGCGCCGGCGCCGGGTGCACCGAAACGCGGCCGTCCCGCCACAGCGCGGCCGAGACCTCGCCGCAGGCCACGAAGTCGGCCAGCCGGTCGTGGTCGAAGCGGCCGGCGTCCAGGTCCGGCGGGTCGGGCAGCGGCCGCCCGGCGGCGTCCAGATAGGCGCCGGCCGGGGTGTCGCCGTCGCGCTCCCAGCGCCACAGCGCGGTCGCGCCGCGGACCAGCCGGTCGGCGATCGCCGGGTCCGGGCAGTCGGCGGCGCCGCCGGCCGGGGCGAGCAGCAGGCAGCGGTCGGGCGAGCGCGCCGCCACCACCGACGGCCGCGTCGCCGGCACGCCGACCCGATCCACCGGCTGAAGCGGCCCCGCCGCACCCGCGCGCAGGTCGATCAGCGCCGTCATGGCGTCCAGCCCGGTCCCGCCGCCGACCGGGTAGACCTGGAGGCCCGCGCGCGTGCCGACGTACAGCGTCCCGTGCGCCGCGGCCACCGAGGTGACCACGTCGAACGGCAGCCGCCCGTCCGCGGGCGCCACCGGCACCCAGCGCGCCGGGCCACCCTCCGGCGGGTCGACCCGCAGCACGAAGCGCACCGCGCCGTCCTCCCGCTCCACCCGCAGCCGCGGGCCGGCGACCAGCACGCGCCGCCGGAACGGGTCGTCCGCCGCCGGCCGGAATGCCGCGCCGTCCCAGACCAGCGCCGCATCGCCCTGCCGCGCGTACAGGGCGGGGCCGCCGCGGGCATGCTCCACCGCCTCCAGCCGGTCCGCCTCCGCCGGGGCATGGCGATCGGCCCGGCCGGCGCGCAGGACCTCCAGGTTGTCCGCGACCTCCAGCGCCGCCGCGGTCAGGACGTACAGCCGGCCGTCGTGGGCCGCCGCGGTGCGCAGCCGGTCGCCGGCGAAGGCCAGGCCGTCGCCGGTGTCCGGCAGGACCTCCCGTCCGGCCCGGCCCGACGGGTCCGGGGAGTCCGCGACCGTCCGGGCGCGGCGGCCGTCCGGCCCCGGCCGGCCTCCGCCCTCCGGCGCACCGTTCAGCCGGGCCCAGGCGCCGTCGCCGGTGCGTTCGTACCAGACGCCGTCCCCGCCCCGATCGTGCCGGACGCGCAGCCGGTCGCCGCCGTGCAGGGTCCACCCCGAGCCCGGCGCGAGGCGCACCGGCCCCGCGTCGAACCCGGCGAAACCGTCCGCCGGGTGGATGCCGGCGTCGCTGTGCACGTACAGCCGGCCGCCGGCGAGGGCCAGGCCGTGGCGCCGGTCCCAGCGGAAGCCGCGCTCCGCGAACAGCGGCGCCGGCCGGCCGGACACGCTGAGGCGCCCGTCCAGGCCCTGGCCGCGCAGCCGCTCCTCGATCACCGCGTCGCCCAGGGCGACGCGCAGCGTGGCGTCGTCGGGCCGCACCGCGTCGGAGTCGAACGGCAGGCTGCCGTCGCGCAGCAGGAACCGGCCGTGCGCCGCCCCGGTCAGGCCGTCCAGCGGCACCGGGCGGTAGGTCGTGCCGGGATCCTCCAGGTCCGGCGTCACCGCGGCGAAGGTCCACACCCCGTGGCGGTTGGCGTGGTGCAGCCGGTCGACCCGCTCCGCCGCCAGCACGCCGGGCACGCCGAAGATCAGCCGGCCGTCGCGCACCATTTCGTCGGGCGGCAGCAGCGTCAGGCCGTCGCCCGTGTGCACCGCGAAGGCGCCGGCGCTGCGGTCCCAGCGCAGCCACCCCGCGTCCAGCGCCGGCTCCGGCCGCAGTCCCGTTCCGGCCCGCGCCGCCAGGCGCACCGGACCCGACGGTCGGACCGCCTCGAGCGCGCCCGACGCCGGATCGACCCGCAGCGCCGTCACCGGGTCGAACGCCGGCGTCCCGTCGCGTCGCGGGGTTGCCAGCGGGGCGAGCGCCGGCCAGGCATCCCGCGCGACCGTCGGCGGCCGGGCCGACCCCGGCTCGTCCGGCGCCCGCTCCAGCGCCGCCGTCGCGCCGCCCGGCGCAATCCGATAGCGGTCGCCGCCGACGCGCAGCACCGTGCCGCCGAACATCCGCCACAGCGCATCGGCCAGGGCGGGTCCGGGTTCCGGCGGGCCGTCCGGCGCGGCAACCGGCATCCCCGCGCCGGTCGTGCGGTCGTAGAGTCGCGGGCCGTCCGCCGTCAGGAACAGGATGCGATCGGCCCAGATGAACGCGGCGCGCACGCCGTCCGGGTCGAGCGGCATGGCCGCCGGCAGCAGAGGGCGGCAGTCCGGCTCGCCCGGCGCCACCGGACACGCCGACACCGTGCCGTCCGGCTGCAGCCGGACCAGGCCCGGCCCTTCGGCCAGCGCCACGACGTCGCCGACGGCACGGTCGTGGCGCATCAGGAGGTCGGCGGCGGCCACCGGCGGGCCGGGGTCGGCCGGCAGGGGGCCGGAGGCAATCCACCAGCTGCGCCCCTCCGCCGCCTCCACCACCGGATGACCGGCGATCGTGCCGAACCGGCGGCCGGCGTCGGGCTCGGGGAACACGATGTCGGGCGCCCAGGTGCGCGTCACGGGGTCCAGGCGCTTGATCCGGTCGTCCAGGACGAACAGCCAGTGGCCGTCGTGGCGCTGCACGTCCAGGATGGCCGCACCGGCCTGCCGGAACGGCGGCACTGTCGGGCGGTCGACCCGGCGCAGCCGCACCGTCCGGTCCCGCGCACCGAGCAGCCCGACCGCGACCCCGCCGTCGGCCAGCGTCGCCGTCACAGCCTCGACGCCGCCCACCGGCTCCAGGATCAGGTCGCGCACGCCGGTCGCCGGCGCGGCGCCCACGGTCAGGCCGATGCGCTGCCAGCGGTGGCCGTCCAGGCCATAGCGCCAGACGGCGTCCGCCGTGGTCAGGTAGAGCCGGCCGTCGCGCGCGAACACGCGGCGCAGCGCGGCGCTGTCCGGCCCCCCGCCCGGCGCGGCCAGCACCTCGACCGGCTCCGCCGCCCCGGACTCGCCGTCCGCCCCGGCGTCCAGGCGCAGCACGGCCCCGGCCGGCGTCAGCCAGGCGAGCGCGCCGGCCGCCTCGTCCACGGCCACCGCCGCGGCCGCCGTGGTGCGGGCCGGCATCGCCACCGGCCCGGTCTCGCAGCCGTCCGGCAGCGCCACGCCGGCCAGGTCGGTCACGGCGAGCGTGCGCGCGCCGGGCGGGCCCGAGACGCGCACCAGCCGGTCGCCCAGGCGGTACAGCCGGTCGTCCGGACCCGCCGGGCCGGCCGGACCGCGGTACCAGGACCGCGCCGCCTCGCCGTACAGCCACAGCCCGTCGTCGGCGAGCGCGGCCAGCCAGTCCGGCGCGATCCGCCGCACGGCGATCGCCGCCGTCGCCCCCGGCCCCGTCGCCGGCCTGCGGAACAGGCAGACCGGTGCGCCGTCGCCCGGGTCGCGCAGGGGGTGACCCATCAGCCAGCGGTGGCTGCCGGCGTCGCGCACGGTCCAGACATGCCCGTCGTGCACGAACGCCGCGCGCACCGGCCCGGCCGCCGGCGCCAGCGGCCCGGTGCCGTACCACGCCCGCTCGCCGGCCAGGGCGACCGGCCGGCCGCCGGCCACGTCGATCAGGTCGACCGGCCCGCCCCCGGTCAGCCGCCAGCGCGCCGTGACCTGCCGCCGGCGCATGTCGTAGCGCTCGATGCGGCCGGCACCGGCGACGTACACCCCGCTGCCCCAGGCCAGCGCGTCGGTCATGTCGGCGCCGGCGATGGCGAAGCCCTCGCCGGCGCCGATCAGGACGCGCGACGGCGCCGTGCCCCGGCCGGGCGCTACCAACCGGCCGGCCCCGGTGTGCGCCAGCAGGCGGCCGCCGGCCATGGCCAGGCCGCGCATGTCGCCCCCGTCGATGCCGGTGCCGAGCGGCTCGCGCCAACCGCGCCCGGCCATGCCATAGACCTCGACGCCGCGGCCGGTTGCCGCGTACAGCGCATCCGGCGTCGCCAGCACGTCGCGGAACGGGCCGTCCCGGCCGGGCGGCAGCGGTGCGCCGGTCAGCAGCGCCGCCGTGCCGATGTCCACCCGCCGCAGCGTGCCGCCGCCGTCGATCAGCGACAGCCCGGCGCCGGGCCAGGGCTGGACCGCCGTCACCGGCGCCGGCACCGGCGCGCTGTGCCCCGCGACGCCGCCGGCCCCGGCCTCCAGAAGTTGCAGGTCGACCGCCACGGCCTCCGCCCGGCCGCCCCGCTCGATCATGCCGTACACCAGCCCGCCGGAGACGTACGCCGGCCGCCGCGGGTCGCGCAGGAACGGCGCCAGCGCCCCGGCCGGGATGCGGGTGTACGTGCGCCGGGCCATGTCGTGCAGCACGGCATCGCCCGGCCCGGTCAGCAGCACCAGATCGTCCGCGGCGACGGCGCCGGTCAGCGCGTCCGGGCCGATGCCGGTCCCCGAGCGGCGGAGCGCCGGGTGCACCGAGCCGTCCGGCGCCAGGGCGAACACCTCGCCGGCTTCGGTCTGCGCGTACACGTCGCCGCCGGGACCGGGCGCCAGCCGCGCCACGCGGGCCGCGCCCAGGTCCCACGTCACCGGGGCGACCGCGCCGCTTACGATGCGGCCGACGCCGCCGGCCAGGCCGTAGGTCACGCCGCCGCCGTCGGCCATCGCGGCCAGCACCGGCCGGCCGTCCAGCCGGCTCCAGGCGTGGCGCCGCGGGTCGTAGCGGTGCACGCCCAGGGCACCGAACACGACCACCTGGCCGTCCTGCAGCGTCGCAAAGATCAGGTCGTCCAGATCCAGGTCCGGGTAGCGGGCCTGCTCGTCGATCAGCCGCTCGGCCTGCCCGCCGACCCCGGCCAGCCGCGACAGCCGCAGGCAATCCTCCCCGCCGCCCGGACACTGCCGCGTCTCCAGCACCAGGAGCGCATCCGCGTCGTCCCCGATCCCGCCGCCGTCGGCCGGCTCCGCCGCCACCACGTCCAGGTCGCGGACGGCGCCGTCGATGCCCGGCACCGCGTCGGCGACAATCCCTTCCGCGCCGCCGTCCCCGCTCCAGTGCAGCACGGCGAGCCCGGCCGGCGTGCCGATCCAGAACCGGTCGCGCCACCAGCGCAGGCCGGTGATCGCGGTTGCGGGCAGCACCGCCGCGGCCTCGGCCGGCAGGGGCACCCAGGTGCGCCGGGTCAGGTCGTACAGGCCGATCCCGGCATCGCGGGTGCCGAGCACCAGCCGGGTGCCGTCGCCGGAGACCGCGGCGGCGGTCAGGTCCGCGCCCTGCACCGGTTCGCCGCCGACGCCCAGGAAGGCACTCTCCGGCAGCAGCACGCGCCAGCCGTCGTCCCCGCGGCGCGCCAGCCCGCCGCCGGCCCCGAGCGCCCACAGCGTCTCCGGGTCCGCGCAGCCGGCGCCGTCCGCAGCCCGCGGCCCGGCCCCGCAGCCGGCGCGCAGGGCGACCGCGCCGCCGGGCAGGCCGGTACCCTCGCCGAACGGCCGCCCGGTCGCCCACAGGCCGGTCTCCGGGTCGTAGCGGTGCACGGCACCGCCGCGCTGCGCCACGTACAGCGTGCCTTCGACGGCGTGCGGCGCGGCCGCGGTGATCGGGTCGGCGCCCAGGCCGTCGCGCAGGTTGTCGAGCAGCCGGTCGTCGGCGACCGGCGCCAGCACCGGCGGATCGAACAGGCGGTGGCGCTCGCCGATCTCGACGACCGCCAGCAGCAGCGCCAGCAGGCCCGCAACCAGCCCGGCGGCCAGCCCGGCCAGCACCACATCGGCCCGGCGCCGCCACGGCAGCCGCCGCGCCACCGCGCGGAACCGGTGCGCCTCGGCGGTGCGCAGGGCCGCGCGGTGCCGGGCCCAGCCCGCCATTATGCCAACCCCTCCGGCTCGGCCGCGTCCAGGCCGGCGGCCAGGCGCGCATCCGCCGCCGTCCGTCCGGCGACGAGGGGCCACTCGGCCGCCGCCAGCAGCGCGCCGGCCAGCCCGGGCAGGGCACGCGGCGGCCCGGCGGCCAGCGCCGCGCACAGCCGGTGCACCAGCGGATCCGGCGGCCGGTCGGTCAGCGCCCGTGCCGCGGCCAGGTCGTCGGGCCCGGCATCGGGGCAGTCCGCCGCCGCGGCGGCGGCGAACGCGACACCAGCCAGCGCCTCGACATGGGCGGCGGCCAGCCCGCCCACCCCGGACTCGTGCGCCGTCACCAGGGCCAGCCACAGCGCCAGCCGGCCGGCCGCCGGATCGTCCGGGCAGCCGTGCCGCGCCGCGCGCGACACCCGGCCGGGCCGCGCCGCCAGCGCCGCCTCCAGGGCGGCCCGCAGCGCGTCCAGCGCGCCCAGACGCGCCGCCGCGCCCGCCGCCGCGCGGTGCAGCGCCGCCGCGTCCGGGCCGCCGCGCCCGGCCAGCAGCAGGGCCTCGGCCGCCAGGCGGCGGGCTGCGAACGGCGGCTCGACGGCGCCCACCGCCGCCGGGCCCGGCGCCGTGCCCGCAGGGGCGGTGCCGAGCACTGCCCGGGCCGCCCGCGCCCGCTCGTCCGGCCGGGCCGGCCGCGGCCGGGCCGCCCCCCGCCCCAC
>Ga0081527_100373_pt1 | contig 26033 bp, 21 predicted proteins | sample HotLakmasection5_FD_70992 | JGI IMG/M metagenome (GOLD analysis project Ga0081527, IMG submission 70992) | Hypersaline microbial mat communities from Hot Lake, Washington, USA - Section #5 (SPADES assembly) (version 2) | ecosystem: Environmental > Aquatic > Non-marine Saline and Alkaline >... | reverse complement strand
TTTTCAAAATAATCCCCACCCACAACCGCCCTATAGGTGGCGCAGGCGTAGCCTGCGCACTTGTTAAATATAGATTTTTTGAAAATTTTAAGGCGTAAAAACTTTTTATTTAGTCCTTAAGTTTATTTTTAGGAAAATATTCAAAGTTTTCGTAATTGAGATAAGCACAATACTATATATTTAATATTTAGTCTATACACTTTACTGGATAATTTATGTACTCAAATTTAAAATTCTGCTACAAGATATCCGACTCCTACAGGAGCTTCATAAGAAAGCACCTGATTATTTAAGGGTGTTTTATTAATTATCCCCAGACCGATAATTATTGGTTTATAACCGCATTGAAGGGTAATTTCTTCCAGTTCCCTATCAATACCGGTTATCAGGTTATAATTACCTTCTTTAAAAGCTTTTATTATGGTTTTATCAAATTCTATGGTTTCAGGAATATACTCATTGGGAGCAAACGGTTTCAGGTTATGGCTCAGGCTGCCGCTTGCAATAAACACAAATTTTTTATCTTTATAAGAATCTATAACCTTTCGTATAAGCCTGCCAAGCTCCAGGTGTTCTTGTATTCCTTGTTCGGAATGATTGATAACAACTATTTTTCCCTCAAATCCTGCCTTATTCAAAAAATACAGTGGAACTGTTACTCCATGGTCCAGTTTTGTGCCGGGATTAAGCGACGATAATTTAAGGGAAGTTTCTGTAAGCCTTTCTATAAGTTTTTTTATGAACCCGACATCACTTTGTGCCTGAACTTTAACATTTTTAGGAACATTATATTTTGTGAAATCGCCGTAAAGATCATTTTCTGCATAAATACTAAAACAGTTGTTTCGGATCTTTGAATGCGGTGTAATTATGATTATAGTATCAGGCTTAGCCTGTACAATTTCTTTCAGGGCTTTTTCCACAGAAATAACTGTTTTTTTGATAAATAAAGAATAAAGCCCGCCAACTTCCTCAAGCATAAGCGGGGGATGAGGGATTAATACAGCCGCTAAAAGGTTATCTTCAGAAAATTTGAGCGGTTTCGGCGGCTTTAAATAAATAAGTATAAATAAAAGGAAAACAATCAGAAAATTTATGCCAAATATCAGCATAAATTTTTTATAACTAAAATTTTTCATTATTTATCTTTACTCATACTTTTCCAAATAATTAACTTTTAACTCATGGTTAAGGACGATGATTACTTTCTTTCCCTCCGGAAGCGTCCGTTCCTTGCCGATCTCTCTTTCACCTGTCCTTACCAGCTGGACAATAGGACCTATATCTTCAATATGATGGGGCATCTTTCTAAAATTCTGTCTTTTGGTAATTCCGCCGCCGACAATCCCGGTCCCGTCTTTTGTCCATATTTTGCCGGACATAGCAGTCTGCCACCCGTCCGGAAATATAAGCTTGTCTACAAGTATCTGAAAATATCCGTCTCTGCCCTGTCTTGCATGTTCAAGCTGCACGATTTTCCCTGTCATATAAGAACCTTCAGGAATACAGACAGCTTTTCCGATTAACACATCAGATGTAATTTCAAAAAAAACCGGATCGCCAACCCTGTTATCCCGGGAAGAAACAATGTTTTGCAATTCAGCCCGGAACATTGTTCCCCTAGGAAAAGTTGCTGTACTTGCATTCGGGTTCGCCTCAAAGGAAAAAACCTGTGAATATACCCTGCTGCCCGTAAACAAAAACAGACAGAGTATTATAAGAAGAAATTTTGATAATTTCATTATTTATACCTGAAATTATAGTAACATCCAGCTTTAAATAGAATATTAACCGTTATAATTATTTTAAATGTTTTTATGCTTTTATTCAAACAAAAACAATCAAATGTTTAATTTCTTTTTAAATATTATGTAATATTTAATTGTTAATTTCAAAATTTGTGGTATAATTTTTTTGTTATTTATGCTTTCCAGGTGTTTATCTTTCAAAAAAAGGAATGATTAGATTTTAACATTTGTTTTTGTTCACTAACAACAAGCAAATGGAGCTTTTGTGCGATTAATTAACTTTATATGGCCTAAAAATTTAAACTTATTAAAGAAAACTCAACTTATGTAAGGGTATTTTCTAAATAATATGCCTTTATTTTCCGATTAGTTGTTCTAAAATGTGGAGAGAAAATTGATGAAAGAAAAGCAAAGACAGTTACTTTCTTCTTACAGCGCCCAAATGCCTAATTCCAAGTATGGAAATGAGAAAAAAAAGCTGGAATTTGAGCTGAAAAACTTCAGGGATCATTTTAACTTCAACAGAGCAACTGCTTTTTTAATCGAACAGGAAAACTAGCTTATAGGGCAAGTTTGGGGATTTTTATATTAAAAATCTCCTGTACATCAATATTATTAATCATGGTATCAATCAATGCTTCGGGTTTTCCGGGTTCATTAAAACAAACCTCCTTAACCATAGGCAAAGTTCCGAAAACTTTTACACCTGATAATTCCATAATAATATCAGGAGCGGTTTTGATTGCTATATCATTAGTTCCGGAAGGATAATTTGAAATTATAACCCCCAGTACATCCAGTCCCACAGATCTTGCTGCTTCTATGGTTAGCAGTGTATGATTAATCGTTCCCAGGTTAGGCCTTGCAACAATTAAAACTGGCAAACCCAGTAATTTTGCAAGGTCTCTTATCATAAATTTATCCGTAACCGGGACCAGAAGCCCGCCTGCTCCTTCTGTTATAACAAAGTCACAGTTTTCTTTTAAATTTTCATAATCTATTTTTATCCGATTTTTATATACTTTTGTGTTTTCCAGAATAGCTGCAAGAGACGGCGCTACAGGCGGACTAAAATTATATGAAACTTTAGTCCGTATATTTGCATCAATTGAGTTTACAAACTCCAGGTCAGGAGCTATAAGTTCACCGTTTTTTTCTTTGGCTCCACTCTGTACAGGCTTATAAACTCCCATAGCATAGCCTAAACTTTGCATTATAGCAGCCAGCCCTGCTGTTACAACTGTTTTTCCTACTCCTGTGTCTGTGCCTGTAATAAAAATATTCATTGTTCTTAGTAAAATTTTGTTTTAATAAAAATCGTATTACTATATATTGTTAGATTATAATAAAATAATTATAAATTCATATAGCTGGAAAATTAAGATGAATAATAAATTAATAAAAATACTGTTTGCTGTAATTCTATTTTTAAATATGACCCTTCCGGGGTTTTGCACAGACATGCCGGAAAGCGTTATTTTATATGTAAAAGAAAGATTTCCTGAAGCAGGTATAAGATTTGATGGACTGGTTGAGCTTCCTGACGGAACCAAATACCTGCCGGTTATGCCTCTGGTAAAAGTAAAAAGAGATAAACCTCTTGAAATAGTCCAAACTATTCCGGAGGAAACAGACTTTAACCAAAAACCTGATATGATACTTTTTAACAACAACCTTGCTTTACTAAAGATTATAGAAAAGGAAGGAAAACGCCCAACAGTAATTAGCAGCGATAAAATGCCGCTAAAAGTTAAGTTAGGTCTTTTGCCGCAGAATTTAGTTGTTCCAAAAGGATTAATACTGCCTCCTGAATTAAAGGTTATTCTGGGAGACCTGAAAATTCCTTTAAAACCAAGAACTGACAAAGAAGGAGAGATTGCTTTCTACGGCAAGACTGAAATAAATAAAAATAAAGAAAGCAATATATTAGGGGAAAGCACCGAATATATAACGAAATTTCCCGAATTAAAATTTTTAAAGAAAAAAAAGTTATATGTATCAAATTATAAGCTTAGTAGTTTGAGTGTAATTAATTCACAGACAGGACGGGACGAAATGGTTATAAATCTTCCTTCAATGGCTTTTGATATGACTATCAGCTCTGATGGAAGATATATACTTATGCCTGCTACTGCTCTGAACCAGGTATTTGTTATTGATTCCCTAAATAATCAGTTTGTAAAGACAATTGAAGTCGGCAAACTCCCCATTACCATAATTACACCGCCGGGAATGAAAAAAGCTTTTGTATCTAACAGGCTTTCCTCCAGTATATCCGTTATTAATCTTGATAATATGCAAGTAGAAAAAGAATACCCGGTAAAAGGACAGCCGGAACACCTTGGAATATCAGAAAACAAAAACTTTCTTTTCTTTAATGACGCCAGAACAGGAAAAATATTCCAGCTTAACCTTGAAACAGGATATTTTTGGGAGATATTAGAGGTTAAAAATATTTCTAAAATTGATTATTACGGAAGATATCTTTTTGTCTTGAGCAGGAGCCAGAATACGCTGACTGTTTATGATTTTAAAAATTCAGAAATAATAAAAGAAACCATAACCGGGGATAAACCTCTTGATATGGCAGTATTTGATAAAACAGGTAAAATCCTTGTAGTATGTGCAGGGGCAGATGAGCTGAATATCATAGACACCGAAGACTTTGAGGTAATAAAAAAAATTCCTCTTAAAACCGGCGGGTTCCCGGGGAAAATAATTCTTACTAAAGACGGAAATAAAGCACTAATTACAAATTATGACGCTTATGAAATTATCATTTATAATGTTATTGCTGAAAAAATACAGGGCCATCTCCCTGTAAACCAGATAGCGGGATCAGTTGTTATAAGCGATGAGTAAGAATTTTTTATACATAAAATGGCCAGAATAAAATTAATTTTCCTGTTATGCATATTTATTTTCCTGTCAGGCTGTGTAAAAAAAACAGAAAAAACAGTAATTAAATTTACCAGCTGGGGATCCAGGTCAGAAGTTGCGATAATAAAACCCCTGATAGATGAATTTGAACAACAAAACCCGGATATTAAAATTAAATTCATACATACACCCAAAAGCTATTTCCAGAAACTTCACCTTCTGGCTGCATCCAATCTTACCCCTGATGTGGTTTTTATAAACAATATCAATGGACCTCTGTATGCTCAAAATGATATTTTTATGGATTTAAGCGGGTTTATGGAAAAAGACGAAACTTTATCAGAGGAAATGTTTTTCCCCGAGGCATTACAGACTTTTAAACACGATAAAAAACTATATGCGGTTCCCCGGGATGTTTCCAACCTTGTAATCTACTATAACAAAGACATTTTTGACAAATATAATGTTCCTTACCCTTCAAAAGACTGGAATTTTGAAGAATTTACAAAAACAGCACAAAAGTTGACAAAAGATATAAATAAGGATAAAAAAATTGACATTTTCGGGATAAGTTTCAGGGAAAAGCCACTTTTCTGGCTGCCCTACCTGTGGAGTAACGGGGGAGGGCTTATCAGTCCTGAGTTAAAAGATATTATTCTGGATAAACCAGAATCTATAGAGGCGATTCAATTTTATTCTGACCTGAGAAACGCTTACCATATTGCACCTACAAAAAGCGAATCCGGGAGTGCCACTATGGCTCAACTTTTTATGCAGAGAAAACTCGCCATGCACCTTAGTGGAAGATGGTTTGTGCCGATATACAGAAACGATATAGAATTTAACTGGGATATAACAAAATTTCCGAGAGGAAAAGCCGGGTCTATAGTAGGATGTGATTCTTCCGGCTGGGCAATAAGCAAGAAAACAAAATATCCTGAACAGGCATGGCGGTTCGTAAGTTTCCTGGCTTCAAAGAGTTCTATAGAAAATTTCACGAAAAGCGGACTAATTACACCGGCAAGAAAAGATGTTGCTAATTCCGAAATTTTTTTAGACAAGAGTCTTCCGCCGGAGCACTCAAAAATATTTATTGAAGTGATAAAAGATTCTATACCCACCCCGGTTACAGAAAACTATCAGGAAATAACCGATATTCTGGATAATTCGCTTGAATCCGTATGGAACGGAAAAGTTGATGCCCGGGAAGCAGTTGACGAAAAACTTATAAGGAAACTGGAAAAAAGTTTATAGATTTCTACAGTTCCGTGAAATATTTTTAAAAAATTCTATTTCTTGAAAAAAAGTAGTGTTTAAAATTAAATAAAGAAGACTTCTTACAAAAATTCAGGCAAATACGGTAGGCATGTATATAGAAGGCCCTTCAGGATCAGGAAAGACAGCTTTTCTTGTCCAAAAATTTGTAGAATTGATAAATTCAGGTGTACCTGTATCTGAAATACTTGTTGTATGCGCTAACAGCTTTAAAAAGAACCTGTTTGTAAGACAGGTAAGACAGGAGCTGGAAAAGACCGGATTTAAAGGGTCAGGAAGTTTTCCTGTGTTCACCTTTAACGGGATTATATACCATGCTATAAAAGACAACTGGATCCTGGTAGAAGAAATGCTGCCGGAAAAGCTGGGGAAAAGGGAAATCCTGCCTGATTTGAGCGGTCTGGGGGTTTCCGAGTTTTTATTAAAAGAAAGCATTAAAAAGATAAATAAAGAAGAAGAGCTGGAAAATTCCTTCCGGGACTATTCTTCCCATAAACACCTTAAACAGCAGCTTTTCAGAAGATTCAGGCTGATAGTGGAGAATAACCTTTCTAAAAAAGAAGTGGAGGAAAAATCAGAATTTTTAAACGAAACCTTTGCTGAACCTGCGGAAAAAGCCATAAATGAACTAAGAAAGCTGTCCCTGCAATTCAGGACACTGGACTTTTTAAGACAGACTTCCATCTTTATGTCCCTTCTGGAAGGGAGAAAATTAAGCTACAGCCACAAAAAATACCTTCTGGCAGATGATTTTGATGAACTTTCCTATTCTGCCCAGTATTTTATACACTATATTATGGATGATATGGAGAAGTTTTATATAGCAGCAGACCCGGCAGGCGGGGCAAGACGGGGCTATCTTTGCGGAAACCCAGAGGGGTATAAAGAGTTAAAACAGGATAAAAAAGCTGAAATCAAGTATTTTAGCCATGACAATAATGTTATTAAAACTGCTAATGATGTGGATAAGCTGTATAATTCCATTCAAACAGGTTTGATAAAAGATTTAAACACGATTAAACTGGTGGATAATTCTGTGCGGCACGTAGAAATGATGGAGCAATTTTTTGATACCATTAAAGACCTGCTGTACAAAAAAAAAGTTTCTCCTGATGATATAGTTGTAGTTACTCCTACGCTTGATAATACACTGAATTTTATGTTAAAAAGGTTTTTTCAGGAAGAAAACATTGAACACCAGTTCTTTTCCGGTTCAAAAAAGATTCTGGAAGACGAAGCTGTTTATGGCACGGTAATTCTGTTGCAACTTATGAATATAGAATGGAATTTTCCGCCAAAAACCGGGGAAGTAAGACAGATGCTTACCGGCATGCTGAGTTTTCCGGCTGTTGACTGCGAAGAAGTACTGACTAAATATAAGCAAACGGGCATACTTGATCCTGAAATTACTTTTGATACCGAAGAATTAAATGTTAAATACCAAAAAATCACTGCTCTCATAGAAGAAGTTAATACGAATAATCTAAAAATAAAAGAACAGATAGAAAAAATCTTTTTAGAGCTAATAAAACACAGACTGGACAGCGAATCCTCTCTGGAAAACTTTAACCTTATGCTGGAATCGCTCCAGGCTTTCCAGAAAATAGCAGCAAAGCTGAAAACTAACAATATTGAACGGGAATGGATAGTGCTGGTAAAGGATACCGTGGTTTCGGACAACCCGCCGTCCGCTCCGGATATAAAACCTGACAGCGTAAAAATCGCCACCCCCCAGAAGGTAATTGATCTGGAACTCCGCTCAAAAGTGCAGGTATGGCTGGACACTTCTAATTCGGCATGGTTTAAGGAAGACACCGGGCCTTTGTATAATTCATGGGTATTCCAGAAAAATTGGCAGGGCGGGGAATACACGCCCCAGCTGCATAAACAGCTTACTGCGCTTAAAACAGCAGCAGTTGTGAGAAAACTTGCTCTTTGCGCTAATGACAGGATTCTGTGCTTTGCAAGCCAGCTGGACCAAGAGGGAAAGGAAAACGATGGGTTATTAATCCTCTATATCTCTGGTAAAGGGAACAAGCCGGAGATCAAATACGATTTTACCCCAAGGCCGGACCAGATCCCGGTTATGAATTACACCATGGGAGAAATGGCGATTTCCGCTGTGCCCGGGGCAGGCAAGACAAAAATTCTTGAAGCGCTTATTATAAAGATGATTCGACAGAATATTAACCCGGAAAAAATCCTTGTACTGACTTATATGGATTCTGCTGCGAGAAATATCCGGGACAGGATCAAAGATTCCTGCTTAAATTTAACTAAATTTCCATATATAAGCACAATTCACAGCCTTGGCATGAGCATAATCCGGGAAGGGGACAACAATACCCGACTGAACCTGAACCCGGACTTTCAGGTATGCGATGATTCCGCCAGATACCGTATAATGAGCGAAATTTACGACAAATTCACCCATACTGCGGATATGAACTTTAACTCCTTTATGAACGACTATGGAGCAGGGATTTCCAATGCTAAACAGCTGGAAGTTTCTGTTGATGAGGCAGGAAGGTTCCTTTCCCGCAAAAACCTTGAACTTTATGCGGAATTATCGGATTTTCTGCCGGTATTTCAGGAATACCAGTCAGCTTTAAAAGCGAGAAATATGATAGATTTTGATGATATCCTTATATACAGCGTGCGGCTTCTCAGGGATAACCGGGATATATGCGATTATTACCGTGAAAAATTTGATTATGTAATAGAAGACGAGGCTCAGGACTCTTCTGCATTACAGCAGGAATTACTTTCCCTTATAAGCAAAGGTAATCTAATCCGCTGTGGTGACCCTAACCAGGCGATAACCTCCAGTTTTTCCCCTTCAGAAGTGGATAATTTCAAGTCATTTATCAAAACCACGCCCAATACAGTGGAAATGACCGGCTCACAACGCTGCACAAGAGAGGTATTTGAGCTGGCAAACAGCCTTGTTGATCATGCAGAGGCTCAGCGGGAATTTAAGGGGGCATTCAAAAATTTACACATAAAACCAGTTCCCGGGAAGAACCCGGATGTGGAAGACAGCGTCAGGGTAGTTATTTACCCCACGCAGGAAGAGGAGAAATACAAAGTTCTGGAAGAAATAAACAGAATTAAAAATGCCGGGGAAAAGCAATCCATAGGCGTACTTTTGCGGGGCAACCGCTCTGTAATAGAATGGACAGACTATTTAGAAGACAATGGGGTCTCCTGTATATGCTACAGCGACTCTGTCGGGCAGAAAAAAATGTTTAGGTTCACGAAAAACTTTCTTGAAGTGCTGAATAATCCCTGGAATAACCACTTTGTTAAGGAATTATACCGGGATTTTGCAGGCGAAAACCTTATTAAGACAGATTTTGACTCAAAACATTTTCTGGATAAACTGGGATCGCCGTTTATTTACCTAAAAGAAGATAACCTGTCCTATGACAGCCTTAAGGAATTTCGCTGGCATATTATGAAATGGCTTGAAAAATCAGATACACCACCGGAACTACTGGTTAATGAAATGGGCGATTACTATTTTAAAGGCATAATAGACCGTTCAAATACAAGAATAATCAGTTTATTAATAGGCAAATACAGGAATAACTTTACTGATAATGAGAAAAACGAAGTAATAACCCTTCCCGAAGTTGTGGAACACCTACGGGAACTGGCAATGAGAAAGCGGCTTTCCGGGGTCAGGTTTTTTGAAGAAATTGAGAGAAATGAACATAAGAACGATTTTGTGCAGATAATGACCGTGCACAAGGCAAAAGGCCTGGAATTTGATACGGTATTTATGCCCGAGGTACAGGAAGGGATGTTTTATTACCCTATAAAACCTGATAGCATAAATATTGGAGCAAGAGACCGGTTAATTAACCAGATAAGACAGGTAAAGAATAAGCACTTACCGGTAGAAGTCATTAAATCCCAGCAAATACAGGAACATCTCAGACTGATTTATGTTGGTATAACAAGGGCAAAGAAATATTTATACCTTAGCGCAAGCGAAATCAACGATAAAAGCTGGGGAAAAAATAAAAAATTCAGCCCGTCAGGAATTCTGAATTTCTTCCTGGCAGAAAAGTCGCAAATCCCTGGCTAGCAGTGGTTTTTACACAGGAAACGATTTCTTGTTGATAGTATAAATTAGTTCTTATTTGTAAAAATAATGGCGTGATAGTTAACAAATCCACGCATATTTCAAAATTTATGTTATAACATGCATACCGTTATTTAAAATTAAGCAAAAGATCATACAGGGGAGGATCGCAGGTGACTTCTAATCTATCAGAAGCAGTAAAACTTACAGATAATGCCAGGACAGTTCTGGTAAAAAGATATTTAAAAAGGGACAATGAGGGAAATCCCACGGAAACCCCGGAAGATATGTTCTGGAGAGTTGCGGAAACCATAGCCAGCGCTGATAAGGAATATGGCAAAACAGCAGAGCAAAGCCAGGAAACAGCGAAGAAATTCTATGAAATGATGATTGATCTCTCATTTATGCCAAACAGTCCAACATTAATGAATGCTGGCAGGGAACTTGGCCAACTTTCAGCATGCTTTGTACTACCTGTGGAAGACTCTCTTGAGCAGATATTTGAGACAATCAAAAATACGGCGCTCATCCATAAAAGCGGTGGCGGAACAGGTTTTTCCTTCTCAAAACTACGCCCTAAAAATGATATAGTAAAATCTACAATGGGAGTATCCTCAGGCCCTGTATCTTTTATAGAAGTTTTTAACGCTGCAACTGAAGCTGTAAAACAGGGCGGAACACGTCGTGGTGCTAACATGGCAATATTAAGGGTTGATCACCCGGATATTCTTGATTTCATCAACTCCAAGTTCGAAGGAAGCAAGTTAAACAATTTTAACATCTCTGTAGGCATAACAAATGTATTTATGAAAGCTGTGAAAAAGGATAAGGAATATGACCTTATTCATCCAAATTCCGGGGAAACTGTTAAAAAGCTAAGAGCCAGAGAGGTGTTTGACCTTATAGTTGATCATGCCTGGAGAAACGGTGAACCTGGTATTGTATTTGTTGATAACATCAATAAATACAACCCCACACCGCATATAGGCCAGATAGAATCCACTAATCCATGCGGTGAAGTCCCGCTTCTTCCTTACGAAGCCTGTAACCTGGGCTCAATTAACCTGGGCAGGATGATTACATATACAGAAAACCAACCGGAAATCGACTGGGATAAGCTGGCAGAAACAACACGCCTCGCCACACACTTCCTTGATAACGTAATTGAAGTCAATAATTACCCGCTTCCGCAAATTACGGAAATGGTAGAAAATAACAGGAAAATCGGCCTTGGGATAATGGGCTGGGCTGATCTTCTTATGACATTAAAAGTTCCTTATGACTCAGAAGAAGGTACAAACCTTGCAGTTCAAGTGATGGAATTTATTGATTACCACTCAAAAGTTGAATCAATAGACCTTTCTAAGGAAAGAGGCAAGTTCCCTAACTTTGAAGGCAGTGTTTTTGACGGCAAAAAATTCCTTTATGACAAGTATAAAGGCAAATCCGGAGGAAAAATTACTGAAGACGAATGGGAACAACTGGACGGAGAAATCCAGGAATTTGGTATAAGAAACGCCACAACTACCTGTATTGCACCTACCGGAACCATCAGTATGATAGCAGGCGCTTCCTGCGGGGTTGAACCGCTATTTGCCCTGGTATTCACCAGACATATTATGGACGGAACCACACTTCTTGAGGTAAACCCCATATTTGAGCAGGCCATCAAGGAAAGAGGGCTTTACTCACAGGAATTAATGGAAAAAGTTTCCGAGCACGGAACAGCGCATGGGGTAGACGAAATTCCTGAAGAATTACAGAAAATTTTCGTAACTTCCCACGACATTACCCCTGCGTGGCACGTAAAAATGCAGGCTGCTTTCCAGCTGCATACCGACAATGCCGTTTCAAAGACGGTTAACTTTGTAGAAGAAGCCTCCAGAGAGGATATTGCACAGACTTATATTCTCGCATATGAGTCAGGTCTCAAAGGAATCACTGTTTACAGGAACAACAGCCGCTTTAACCAGGCCATGCAGATTAAAAAGACCGAAAAAGACGGTAAGGAAGAAAATACTGAAGAAACTGAAAAGAAACAGGGCTGCGTATTTAAAGAAGCTGAAGGCGATAAAAAATGGGTAACACCAAGGGAAAGACCCAACCTGACCTTTGGCATGACAGATAAAATTCAGACAGGCTGCGGCCCTTTATATGTAACCATAAACACGGATGAGGAAGGTCTTTGTGAAGTATTTGCAAGGATAGGCAAATCCGGAGGCTGTGCAACCAGTCAGGCAGAAGCTACCGGGAGAATGATCTCCATTGCATTAAGAGCAGGCGTGGATATTAACTCCATTATTGACCAGCTCAAGGGGATCAGGTGTCCTGCACCATCCTTCAGTAAGGGCGGGGTAATCTTATCCTGTTCCGATGCTATTGCAAGAGTTCTTGAAAGAAATAAAGAGAAAATCCCTGAGCTGGTAGGTATTAAGAATGGTGAAACCAGTATAAAAGAGAAAGAACAGGCTAAGGCGGAAAATAACATCAGCAAGCTTGATGTGGGGATATGCCCTGAGTGCCCGGACTGTGGTGCTATGCTGGAGTTCAAGGAAGGTTGCGCAATGTGTAACAGCTGCGGCTTTTCCAGATGCAGTTAATAGCATAAGCTTTTTTATACAGGTTTTTTAAAATTTATCTGTTTTATTCATTTCTGAATAAAATTTCTTATTTATCGTTTATTTCTTTAGAATACTAATATTTAACCGGAAGACAGGGCTGCTCTAAGACGGCCGTTGTTTTTGTCAAGAAGATCTTCGGACTCTTCAAGGCTGAGGCCGGACATGGCCATCATTACAGCGGGCTTTACCCTAAATCCTGATATTTGAAGGTATTTTAAGGCTTCTTCGTAAGGAATTCCTGCGATTTCCGCTACAATCCGTGTGGCTCTGTCCTTTAACTTCACGTTAGAGGGATTAACATCTATCATGTAATTTTCATAAGTCTTGCCGATCCTTATCATAGAAGCAGTGGTAAGCATGTTAAGTACCATTTTCTGGGCTGTGCCGGATTTTAACCTGGTTGAGCCTGTTAAAACTTCCGGCCCCACTACAGGACATATAAAAACCTCCGAATATTGCTTTATTTTAGCTTCTGTATTACACGCAATTCCTACAGTGGTAATATTTAAACTCTGTGCTCGGCTTAATACTCCCTGAATATAAGTGGCATTCCCGCTGGCGGAAATCCCTACAACCACGTCTTCGGGTTTTGCCCCGGAATTTATCAGGTCTCTTTCCCCGCCGTCAAAGCTGTCTTCCGCTCCTTCTATGGAGGTTTTGATTGCCTCATCACCACCTGCGATGTATCCCCTTACCATATCAGGCGGTACGCTAAAAGTCGGAGGACACTCGGAAGCATCGAGAATTCCCAGCCTGCCGCTGGTCCCTGCCCCGAAATACAGAAGGCTTCCGCCTTTAATAAATGCTTCTGATATTAAATCCACAGCTTTTGCGATGTTATCCAGCTCTTTTTCCAGAGCAATAGCAACTTTTTTATCCTCCTGGTTCATTACCCCGACAATTTCCCTTGAGGACATAAGGTCAATATTCACTGAATAAGGATTTCTCTGCTCAGTTTGTATAATTTTTTCCAATAGTTTCTCCTGATCACATAGAATTAATAATTAAATAATTATTTTATCCAATTATCGTTTATAAGTCATTTTTATTTCATTGCACTGCAATAAAAAGCTAATGCCGGAAAATTTGCTGAATATCAGTCTTTAAAATTCCATGTATTTATGTATTAATTATTGACGTAAACAGTAAATATATTAAGAGAAAATGAATAAAAGAAGAGCTGCAAGAGAACTGGCATTAATAATATTTTCCCAGCTTAGTAAAACAATAACCAGAACCGAAGAAATTGATCTGGCTGATATTATAAGAAAAACTAACGAAGTCATGCTCAGGGAGGCTGAAAACAGCCTTAATTCAGCGGTAAATGAGCTGGTAAATATACGGGAATATGTGCAGACATACGAATTTGAGCATCCTGAAAATGTGGAAAGACCTTACAGCGAGGCCACAGTTCCAGTAAGCATACCTATGACGTCTGACATGCTCGGCAGAATTGATACGGTTTTAGATTCAGCTGAAAAAACATACTCAGCGATAGAATTGACTAAACTTGTCTCCCTGGGAGAAAGGGAGGAAGTCAAGGACTATGCAATCAGAATAGTAAAAGCGTTTGTCGAAAACAGAGAAAGGGTTGACGGCCGGATAAAAGAATACTCAAAAGGCTGGGACGTAGAGAGGCTGGTAAAAATTGACCGGGATATTTTAAGAATAGCTATCACGGAAATCCTGTTTTTTGACGACATACCACCCGGTGTCTCAATTGATGAAGCCGTTGAAATAGCCAAAAAATACAGCGAACCTGAAAGTTCAAAATTCATTAACGGAATTCTTGCACAGGTTGTTAAATCGGAAACTTTTTCCTGATAATGAATTCTTAATATACAAATAAAATTAATTGCAGTACTAACTGAATTAAATACTGAGGTAGAAAAATGTTTAATTTATTCAGAAAAAAAGCATATAAAGATGAAGCCCCGGAGCAGGAAAAGCAGGTAACAGAAGAAAAGCCGGATCAAAAATTATCGGAAAACGCCCTTCCTCAAGAACAGGAAAGCCCTGAAGAGAGAGAAAATTTCTGGGGAATATCTTTTTCCGGCTTAAAACAGGTTGTATCCAAAACCAACGAGTTTTTATCAGAAAATATCGTGTCTCTCGGCAAAGGTAAGGAAGAAATTGATGAAGATATGCTTGATGAAATGGAAGAAAAGCTTATCCGGGCTGATCTTGGGGTTGATACCACATCTTATATAGTGGACAAGCTCAGGGATAACAAAAACAGGATAAAACCATCTCAAATAGGAGAGTTCCTCAAAAATGAATTTCGGGAAATTATTAACAATGCAGGCTCAAGCCAAATAAATATGAGAGAAGGCCAGTTGAATACCTTTTTAATAACCGGGGTTAACGGTTCGGGCAAGACCACACTTATAGGTAAACTTGCATACAAGTTCCGCTCAGAAGGCAAAAAGGTTCTGGTGGCAGCAGGGGATACTTTCCGGGCAGCAGCGGAAGACCAGCTGGAAATCTGGGCAAACCGTGCCGGTGCTGATATTGTAAGAAGAGACAATGCAGACCCGGCTGCTGTTGTGTATGATGCAATACAAAAAGCCAGGGCGGAAAACTATGATATCCTGCTGGTAGATACCGCAGGCAGGCTTCATAACAAGTTCAACCTGATGCAGGAGTTGAACAAGATCAAAAAAATTATTAACAGGGATGCACCTGAAACCATAGCGGAATCAATACTGGTCATAGACGCAACAACCGGGCAAAACGGCCTTAAACAGGCGGAAGTGTTTAAGGAAGCTGTTGAACTTACCTGTGTCGGTCTGACAAAGCTTGATGGCAGCTCAAAAGGCGGTATAGTTGCGGGTATTGCAAAGGAACTCGGGCTTCCTATAAAGCTGATCGGGGTTGGCGAGAAGATGGAAGACCTGAAGAACTTTAATTCCGATGATTTTGTAGCAGCACTGTTCAGCTAGAGATTTTTATTTTTTGTTATTTAATATATTTTAGATTTTATAAAGTTTTTATTAAGCCCCACAAATATTTTTAACCAAATCATATAAATTAAAAATATTTTTCAATTTCTCGTAAACTGCTCCTTTTTAAAAAGCAGTGTTTGTTTAAATGTTATTTTTGATAGTTGCGATGTACCTGAGTCATCCTTAATTAAAGACAAGACTTATTTACTCTGTTCAGCCCTGCGTTATTAAAATTTACTTCCTGAGCGATTTGATATTTTTATGTTTTGAATTATCGTCCCCTGAATAACACAACTTTCCCGGCCTGTTCATTTATACAACAATTGAACAAAAAAAATCTTAACGCCTAAATTAGTTAATTTTTGAAAGTCGAAAGGATGTTCTGTAAGTTACCATTTCTCACCCCAAACGTGTTTTAATATTAAAAATAACAAGAGGCGGGCTTAGAAAACAAAGCCCGCCTCTATCAATAAATATTATCTCTTAACCGTACTTAAATGTAACTCCACAACCGGATTTAGGGTATTTCCAGTCAAGAGTGCCTGCCGGGCAGATTACTCTGCATGCCCCACACTCCAGACAGTTTTCAAATCCCACAAGAAGCTTATTCTGCTCCTGGTCCCATTCATACACATTTGCCGGACAAACTATGGTACAGGGTCTTTCTTCACACTTCTTGCAATCTTCCTGTTCCGGTTTGAGATGAGTTTCCTCATCACATTTATACTTAACCGTAAACAGCTTATCATCTATATGTTCAGGTATTGTCTTTTTTTCGTCTGTCATCTCAGTAATACTCCTCCTGCAAGGTTAGCTAATTTTAAACCGTCAGTAACCAGGGCAAATGACCTTTGCTTTATTACATCACCAATGAACTGTGTATATTTCTTTTTCTTCGGAATACTGTCAACAGAGGTGAACTGGTTCATAAACTCGTTTATTTTCTGCGGGTAAAAACCCAGAAAAGCTTTGGAATTTGCTTCAAGCACGCCCATCACGTCTTTATAAGTTTTTAAATCCTTCATTATAAAACTCTCATCAAGCTTTTTCTGATACAGAGAAAGCATATTAGCTGATGAATCGTCTTTGTCTATCGCCTGGATAGCGGTTTCCGCTGCAAACTTTCCGCTCATCATAGCAAGGTTAGTGCCTTCCCAGTGAACATTGTTTACAAGCATTGCTGCATCACCTGCAATCATAACTCCGTCTTTGTAAAGAGGAGGCATTGCCTTATATCCGCCTTCCGGAATAAGGTGGGCTGAATACTCAAGCAGCTCCCCGCCTTCTACAAGCGGTTCAATTACAGGGTGTTTTTTAAGCTCGTTTAAAAGTTCATAAGGCTTGGTTTTAGAGTGAGCCAGATCCTCAAGGGTTATACCCAATCCGACTACAATAGAATCTATGTTGGTATAAACATAACCAAGCCCCACCATTCCCTGCATAGGTCCGCCAAGAATCGTATAAATCACGCCGGTCTTATCGTCAACATTAAACCTGTCCTGAATTTTTTCCGGCGGCAGGGAAATTACTTCCTTGATACCAAGAGCGACATTCTGCGGCTCTATTTCAGGATAATCCCAGGCCTGCTTCGCTAACAGGGAGTTCACACCGTCCGCTACTATGGTAACTTTTGCATAGAACTCTTCCTGCTCTGTTTTTACACCTACCACCCTGCCTTCTTCTATGATTAAAGACTCAACAAGGGTCTCTGGAACTATAAATGCGCCTTCAGCTTCTGCCTGCTCAGCACACCATCTGTCCCATTTGGCTCTTATAGCTGTAAAACTGTTGTAGTGTCCTTCTTCAGCGTGTGCGCCGTTCCTGTAGCTGATTACCGTGCCGTCTTTATCACCGAGCAAAGCGTATTTATGCTCTACATTATTTCTTTCTACGGGAGCTGATTTCCAAAATTCCGGAAAAATCTCTGATACAGGCTGGGCATAGATTGCTCCACCGTACATATTCTTGCTTCCGGGGAAATCGCCTCTTTCCAGAACTACAACTTCCTTGCCTGCTCTGGCAAGAGTAATCGCAGCGCTAATTCCGGCCGGTCCCGCTCCTACTATGACCGCATCTACTACTTCTCTTTCCACCATTTTCTCCTTCTCTCACTTTATTTATCAATAATATAAACATTGAAAGCAATTAGGTCTAAATTAAAGGAAATTTTAATCAATTCCCTATATAAAATTATCATAAAAATAACATTCGGGCAGTTCCTCTCTCAATGAAAGGCAAAGAAAAATTTTTTCAATCTTTCTTAATTGCGGTCAGTTTTTATGTTCAGACAGGTAATTTAAAAACCTCTGTAATGTAATTCATTATTAAAAATAAACTCATTTCACTATAATTTTTTTTATTTTAAGATTACTTATAAAATCGGTATTTTAATGATCTTAATAAGTTTCCGTTAAATACTTTTGCAAAATTTTAAAAAACCTTGCCCGCCCACCCTTCCCTGGCGGTGGCGGTGGCAAAGCCACCGCTTTTTTTTATAGGTTTTTTAAAATTTATCCGTTTTGTTTATTTCTGAATAAAATTTCTTATTTATCGTTTATTTCTTTAGAATACTAAGGAACATAGGATTATACCTCTATTTTGACTCTTCTCAAGTCTATGATAGAGGTATTTCAATACTTTTCAACCTTCATTAAATTCAGTCAAGAGTCAAATCTTTCAACACGCAAGCTAAAAACTTGCGGCTCAAGATGACTGACAAAATTAATGAATCATTCTATTGGCAGGAACATAAAATTCAGCGTTTAATCAATATACGTTTATACGCAATTAAACCTGTTCTTCTTCTACCAAATTACCGTCTACAAAACCATCAGGTCTGAAGAGTATGGCTTTGGCTATTTTATGGCCGTCCATGGTTTCCACTTTCATTGTTATATCGCCCACGCTTATTTCATCCCCAACTTCGGGTTCACGCCCAAGTTGTCCAAAAATAAGCCCGCCAATGGTCTGAAAATCCTCTGTGGGCAGGTCAAGGTTAAACCGTTCATTCATGTCATACACACTCATTTTAGAAATTACACTGAGTGTATTCTCATCAAGCTGCACAATCTCAGGGATATGAACATCATATTCATCCCAGATTTCACCGACAATTTCTTCCAGAATGTCTTCCAGAGTGACGATTCCCGCAACTCCACCGTGCTCATCGACCACAACAGCCATCTGGACTTTTTTAAGTATGAATTCGTTCAAAAGGCCGCTTATTGACTTATTTTCAGGCACAATCAAAAGTTCTCTTGATAAATCCCGGATTTTAACCTGGTCTTTGTTTTCACAGTTTTTTAATATCTTCAATACTTCTTTTGCGTTGACTATACCGATGATATTATCGATATTTTCCTCAAAAACAGGTATTCTGGTGTATCCTGATGTAATAATTATATCTATCAGTTCATCAATGTTAGCTTCTGAGTTTATAAATATAACATCTGTTCTCGGAACCATAATTTCATCAACAACAGTGTTAGTGAAATCAAAGAACCTGGAAAGCATTTTGGCTTCGTTTGGGTTAATAATCTCGTTCTGCTTTCCTACGTCAATAATATTATCCAGCTTATCCCGCCAGTCGTCTTCATCATCATTTGCCTGAACTTCAATTGTTATGTGGGAAATATTATTGATCTTTTCTTTAAGTCTTATTTCCAGCCTGTCTGCAATATCATCCGCATCTTTTACCTGAATTTCCGGGTCAACTTCTATTTCCAGGTTAATAATTAACCCGGACGGCCCCATATCCATAGTTTTCAGGTCAATAACTTCTGATATACCGGCAATTGTTCCGGCGATTTCCCTGATTTTTTCTTCTATATCAGGTTTTGCCGCAGAACCGGTAAGGAAGCTTACGTTATATCTTAAAAGGTAAATTGCAAGGCTAAACAGCAATAAACCAATGAAAATAGAAGCTATAGCGTCAGGAATATAAGCATGAATTTCCTGTACGAAAAATTTTGATATAGTAAGCGCAACCAGCGCCACGACAACACCCAGAAGCGCAGCGGACTCTTCATACCATACAAATTTGGTTGTTGGGCTTTTAATTTTTGAAATAACCCTTAATGATTTAAAAAATGCGTCAAGATTCCCGTTAAACTCAATCTCGGCTTCATTTACAACAGCTCTGCTGGCGTTGGTAACAGCCCAGGTTTCAAAAATTATGCTCAATATAAGCGTAACTGCGATTAATCCGTAATGATCCAGAATTTCCTGAACATATGCATGTTCACCAAAGAACTTATCTCCACCGTTATAAATAGCCACAGCTGAACCTATAAGCATAAATGCGGAGGCAAACAATGCCCAAATATTAGCTTCCAGTCCATATCCGAACGGGTGGAACTTATCAGCAGGGCGTCTTCCTCTTTTTAAACCTATTAACAGGCACAGACTATTAAATGCATCTACTGCAGAGTGGATAGCTTCTGCAAGCATTGCGGTACTTCTGCTAAAAAACCAACTGATTAATTTTATCGCAATTATAGCCAGGTTGGCTGCTAATGCTCTCCAGACAACTCCTTCTTTTATAAAATAGGAATCTTCTGTATCTGATAGGCTATCAGTTTTTAATATCGTCTTATGATCGTCAGGGTCTATGTTACTATACGAGTCTGATGACATATTTGCTTATTTTCTCTATAAAATCCTTATTTATTATAAGTTATTATGGTTACAATTTATATTTATTATCAATAATATATTATCAGATTTTCCGGAAACTTGCATACCTTCCGTAATGATTTGTAAAGAGCCTGTTTTTAATTAAAATACAATTTATTGAAGAATTAATAAATCTATCTATATTACACCATATTTTTTATAGTATTTAATAAAATTTTCCACTGACCTGTCATAAGTCTTTTCGCCTTCGGCCGGGAAAAAACACCCGGGAATTTCTCCCCTGCGCCTGTGGGACATAACACAGTCACAACATATTCCTCTTTTTGAACACGAATAAGTACAACTACAATCTTTTAAATTTTCCTGTTGTTTGCATTCCATAAAATCGACTCCTCTTACTATATTTTTAAGATTTTTACATAAATTTCTTCAAATAATTATAACATCCTGTTAATTTCACAAAAATTTTTTAAAATTCCCTGTTAATTTTTTCAATTACGGGTTTTATAACAACATCTGAATATATTTTAAGAGCGAGGGATTTATAAATGTTATTAACCAGTGTTAACACAACAGGTATAAAAATTGCTGATAAAAATATCAAACAGCAAAGCAGCACACAGCAATCGTTTATCACAAGTCAACAGGCTGATAAAGTCAGTTTTAGCGGAAACCGTGGGATCAACGATATAAATTACACAGGCAAAGCAGGCCTGACTACAGACCTGCCTCATAATAACCCGGTTATTGTTGTTCCCGGCACCAGCGCAATGGGCGCAGACGGAAGCGCATCAGGCTGGAATGAGCTTTTCAGGAATTCAAACCTGGCTCTTGATCAAATGGATGAAGACTTAAAATTTCCTTCAATCAAAGACGGCAAGCCTATACAGGACAGCGTTGCGGAATTATCCCACAACATAAACCTGGCAAGGCTAAAAGCTGCCAGCAATAATTTAAGCGAACTTGAAGGGAAAAAAAACAATCCCGAAGAACTACGGAAATTTTTCGGAATCAAAGGCAAAGACAGGGGTACTGAAGAAATGGTCGAACTACTCCCTGAAGTAATAACTGAAATGGATAAAATAATTGATCAGGGTGGAGTAAAAGGAAATTTCAGCACCAGAATAAAAAGAGTGGAAGATAATTTTGCTGATAAATTAGTGCGTAAAACAAGTTTTGCTAATGATGCCGGGCAGGACAGAAAAATATTATGTAAAAAAGCAGCAGGGGAAGTAGTTGACAGCATAGCGCCAAAGGCAATTGTTGCAGGACTAAGTCTTGGCGGTGTATGTTCCTATGCGGCAGCGCTTAACCCGGTGAAGGAAAACAACAGCGGATTTGCAACTGATGCAGGAAACGGAATTTCTTATGTGATAATGGTTGCCGCACCTGTGCGGGGAATGCCTGACATCCCTAAAGGAGTTGCAGATGCCCCGGGAGAGCTATTGAGTAACATAAATCCTATGCTGGCAGGCTGGGCTCCAGCTCTTAATGCAGCTAACAGAACAATTATGGAAAGCTCTAAAGGATTAGCATACAGGAACAAGCCCGGCTGGAAACAGGTAAGAACGAGTGATCCTTTCACAAAACAGAATATAACAGGCAAAAAAGTTCCGGATAATGTTTCTGTAATATCTTTTTACCACCTAAAAGACAGTATCGTAGAGCCTAAAGATGCTCAAAACGATGAATCAAACAGGAATACTCATAATATAGCAGTTAACTTCCCGACAGGCAGTCCTCATAACATGACTACCACCCGGGGACAGAGTGTTCATAATGCTATGGGCAAACAGGCTAAGGACTGTAACGCTGCATTTGCGAAAAAAATAGTTACTGAACCGGCATTTGCAGAAAAAATACTTGATATAAAAAACTCTGATGATTTAAGACGACAGTGTCTCGGGGTTATTGCGGAACAGGCTAAAAAGGACTCGCAGTATCTTGACGCAAACAGGGGATTAAAAACAAAACTGGAATCTGTCCAAAACGAAAATATGCCTTTTAAAACCTCTCCTTCTCATATAGCCGGAGAAATTTTAAATATATTAAAAATGAGTTAGTTACCGGTAAAGCAGGGCTTTGCTCGATTTTAAGAAAACTAACTCATTAGGTATTAGTGATCTTAATAAGTTTTCGTTAAATACTTTCGCAAAATTTTAAAAAACCTTGCCCGCCCACCCTCTTCCCTGGAGGTGGCGGTGGCTTTGCCACCGCTTTTTTATACAGGTTTTTGAAAATTTATCCGTTTTGTTCATTTCTGAATAAAATTTCTTATTTATCGTTTATTTCTTTAGAACACAATAGTCTTGATTTCTTTTTAAGGGCATAATAAAAACCGGCCATCTAGCCGGTTTTTAGTTTAAATTCAAAGTTTTATTAAAGTTTTATTTTTATCTTCTTTTGCAGCTCGCAATTAAAAATAGTTTCCTCCATATTGATTTTTTTGGCTCTGTTCCAAGCCAGAGGAGAATCCCAAAGGGTTGAACCAAACGGCCAGAGAACAACATCAGCAACACCTAACCCCATTGCCCCTGTATAAAATGATCCCCCGCCGGGTAATAAACCAAGTATAGCAGCAGTAGCCGGACTTTTTTCTTCTATATGCTCACAGCCCATAGTTAATGCTTTTCTGTATTTTTGCTCCATTATTCTTTCAGCGTAGTTTTTAGCAAAAACTGAACTTGTACAGGAGAATAAAATAGCAGTTACCATTAAAAACTTAATTGTTTTTTTCATAAAAATTAACCTCATTTTTTATTGTAAATTATACTTTTTAATAATATATAAAATTTTTCTTTAAAGCAATACAATTTTATATAATTTAAGCCAAGTGGAGAGTTGACTTTTTATGGTTGTTGATTTTCATAATTCTCATTAATAAAAAAACCGACTTTTTAATCAATTTTTAGTGTTCATAATAAACCGTAAATTCGTCTCCCGGTTTAATTTTTGCCTGCCCTCCGTGCAAATACAGGAAAAGTTCGCTGGCCCCAAAGGTGAACGGAGCCCCGGCTATTGCAAGTATGGTATACAGCAGATACAGGTTTATGCCTCTTTTGCGCACTTCCCCGGCTAATGCCACCCGGTTTCCGTTAACATCCCGGGTAATGAACCTCTCCACCATAACTTCAGCGGGCACACCCCTGTTGGAGCTTGGCACAATGCTCCCTATAATCGCCTGAACAGGAGTCCCTTTTCTTATTAGCACTTTTCCGTCTTTTTTTACGTCGTTTACAATCATAAACCTGACATTTTCCCCGATGTCAATATCGCCGCTTCCGGTATGCTTACTTTTAAAGGATTCAAAATGCACATGTTCTGTTGATATTTTCGAAGTGGAGGAAACAGTTATCTCAATATCTATTGTGTCCTCATCAAGAAGCCTGTATTTAAAGACAGGTTTTCTAAGGTTGTAACCTTTAAAACTCTCCACAGCAACCCTGTCTTCCAGGAGTGTAAACCTGTGTACAGGCCTGGAAAGCTCTTTTCCCTTATAGCACCGGGTTACGCATTCATCCCTGATGATATGGAGCTTAAACCTGTATTTTTCAACGTTTTTATCCCTGAAAGTCTCCTGTGCTATTCTATCTTCGATAATTTCCTGTTTAAAGACCGGTTTTGAAAGCTTTTCGCCCTGTAAAGCTTCCTCGGCAACCCTGTCTTCAATAAGCACGGGCTTATAAACCGGCCTGGAAAGTTCTTGTCCTTTAAAATATTCAGCAGCAGCCTCATCCCGGATAAATTCTTCTGCAAAAGCCGCCGGGCAGGTTTGAAGACAGAAAAATAATACAGAAATACTTATAATAAAGAACTTTTTGAACATTTTCCTACAGGTCATTTTTCCCTATTTTTTCTTTTTGCTTTTCCCTTTTGTTTTCCTCAAACTCCTTGCGGATTTCCTGCCGGTCTTCCTTTGAGGTTAACAGGAAGTTCTGGTAATAGATGTTTTTCTTGTAGTCATTATCTACAAGGTAGGCGGGGTATTTTTTGAAAATATACTCATAAATGTACGCTAAGCGCTCTGAACCCGCCGGGTGAGTGTTGGAAGTGATTAACCAGCTTGTTGGTTCAGCGGTAATTTTATTCAGGGCAATAATCATTGCCACCGGGTTATAACCGGCTTTTACCAGATAATCCACTGCTCTCGTATCAGCTTTTTTCTCGTATTTTTTAGGGGCAAACATCATGGCAACTTTTCTGAAATATCCCTCATAAAAATCCATATTATGTGCGATTTCGTGCCCTATAACCCCTGCCAGTTCATCCTCGTTATCCAGATAGGGCAGAAGCCCCTTATGGATAACGACTGCCTTGCTTGGGCTGTAGGCATAAGCATTCGGGGTTTTTTCGGTTATATAATGAAAGGTCACTCTTTTTTCAATCCTGTTGGCGTTAAGGATCTTGAAACCTATTTCCATTACTTTTTTCTGGTATTTGGCTTCTGTCTCAAGGTTCAGCTCATCTGCAAAACAAATAGTCCCGGAAAGCAGGAAAACAGTTATAACAATAAAAAATTTTTTCATAAATATACTCCTGTCACTCAATATAGGGAAATTTTACCAGAAAAATTTTCAAATAAAGTATTTCAGACAAAAAGCCGGCTCTTTTATTTAAAAAACCGGCTTTTACGATTAAATTTCAGTTATTATTCACCGTATACATAGGTTTTAATTCTTCTGAAGAAGAAGAATACGGTTTTTTCTCTTACATCAATAAAATGTATTTGCTTGATTCCGGCTTCTTTTGCAGCTTCATAAACACCCGCATCACCTATTTCTACCAGCCATAACACGTTTAATGCATCGGATTCACCTTTTTTAAGGTTGCTTAAATCTGTTGATTTAACTCCTGTAGCTGTTACAGGGTACTGGGCATTAGTGTAAAACAGTCCCATAGCATTTGCCGCCTGGACGTGCATTAATAAAAGCCCGCCTAAAATAGTTGAAAGTATAATTTTTTTCATTTCATATTCCTCTTAAATAAACTACTCGCCATAAACTGTTGTAATGAACCTGTCAAAATAGACAGGGATAAAGATTAATGGAACGTATAACCTTTCCTTTGTCATTTCAATAAAATGGATTTTATTTAACCCGCCGTTTTTAGCAGCTTCTAAAATTCCGGCGTTTCCGACTTCTACTACAAACATGTAGTTTGTTCTTGAACTCTGGCCTCTTTTTAAAGTGTCAATGCTCACTTTGTTATTCTTAGCCGCATTGGATACCGCTACAATCTTACCGAATACATTTTTCTCCTCATATAAATGGATAGATTTTCCTGTTACCTGTGGAGTTTTTACATCATTGTAAAAGCCTCCTCCCATATTATATTTATAGCCGGTATAGCATCCCTGATAGCCTAAAGGGATAGGTTGCTGATCAGCGTAAGTTTTTAACGGAAAAGCCAAAAAGCCAAATAAAATAAACGAAATAAGAAATTTTTTCACCCAGTTCACCTCCTTTTCATTAATTTACGAATACAATAAAAACAAGTCTGATAATATAGCAGACTTAAAAATCTTAATTAAAATTAAAGATATAATTATATTTTTAATTTAATGCATTAAAAAACAATAATGAATTACTGTTAATACTCTTATATATTAGTGGTTTTAATAAGTTTCCGTTAAATACTTTCGCAAAATTTTAAAAAACCTTGCCCGCCCACCCTCTTCCCTGGAGGTGGCGGTGGCTTTGCCACAGCTTTTTTACAGGAATCTTGCAGTAAATTCCTAAAAACCTTAGCATTAAGGGTTTTTAGGGTTAAAAAAATAACAACTCATAAATATTGAGTCTGATAATATTTTTTATGTAAAAAAACAGAAAAAAATAAAAAC
>Ga0081527_100370_pt1 | contig 26281 bp, 23 predicted proteins | sample HotLakmasection5_FD_70992 | JGI IMG/M metagenome (GOLD analysis project Ga0081527, IMG submission 70992) | Hypersaline microbial mat communities from Hot Lake, Washington, USA - Section #5 (SPADES assembly) (version 2) | ecosystem: Environmental > Aquatic > Non-marine Saline and Alkaline >... | reverse complement strand
CGGCGCGCGGCAGGTCGGACAGGGACAGTTTCTTCGACGACGACATACCGAACTATGTCGCCGCCATCGTGCCCCGCCTCAACCCAGGCAACCCTGCTCTGCCCGGATTTTTGCCCCTCGTACAAAGCGCCCGTCCTGTCCATCGTACCCTCCTTCGCCAACGCGCAGGCTGCCGATGGATTCAGAACTTCACCCCAATGTCACCCACTCTTTCGCCCGATTGCCCTGGCCGATCGCTTGACATGTGCAGCGGATCAACCGACTCTGCAGACAGGTTGCCTGACCGTGCCGAGCCTGAGCCCGGCGGTTTCAGCCATCCCGGCGGTGGAACGGACAAAGGAGTCGCGGGACCATGATCGCGGCGCTGCCACAGACTGAGGCCGTCGCTCTGTTCAACCGCTTTTTCGGCGTGGATGCCCGGGCGCAGGCGGCCGTGTGGGATCGCCTCGCCTGGGAGCAGGCGGCCTGGCGCCTGCGCCAGTTGGACCGCCGGCTGGCGAGCGACTTCGTGACCAAGGTGTCGCTGGCCGGCGTCCTGCTGCGCCTCGGCCGGCGTGCGGAGGCGGAGGACGCGCTGTCGGCGGCCCATGCGCTGCGCCGGCGCGAGCTCGTCCCCGCCCAGTCCCTGCTGGCCATCCTGTTCGCCACCCTGGGCCGGATGGGCGAGGCGCGGCAGGTGCTCGACGAGATCGTTGCCGACCCGGCGCTGCGCGTTCAGGCCCCCGCCGTGAACAACGCCGCGCATCTGGCCTTCCTGACCGGCGATGTCGCGTTCCTGACGAAGCTTGCCCGGCTGTCCGAGGGCCACGCCGACTGTCATGTGCCATTGATCCTGCTCGACGTGATCGAGGCGAGCGGGCTGGCCGACCAGTTGAAGGGCCATCAGGACATCGTCCGCGCGGTCATCCGACCGGCCCAATGCTGGATCGACATCAACATTATCGATGACGGCGACTGGCCGCCGATGATTGCCATGCTTTCCTTTGTGCAGGCCGACCCGAAAGCCCGGCGACGCCTGGAACGGGATCTCGTCGACCGGCTGGCCGACTTCTACGAAGCGTCCGGAAAGCCGCCGGGCATCTACATCCCGTATTTCGGAACGCACCTGATCTCGTTGCCGGAATGCGAGGCCGCCGCGTTATGATCCGTCCCTCCGACATCCTTGCTGAGGGCAGAGCTCTGCTGGCGCTGCCAGCAAGCCAGCGCACCGAAGCCCGGCGCCGGACGATCATCTCGCGTGCCTACTACGCCGCGTTCCACTTTCTGCGCGCGCACCCTTGCTCCCAAGATTATCGAAAGTCGGGGAACACCGCGGCTGGAATGCACCGACAGTTCATCACGTTCCTCGCAACACAAAGTGACCGCCGGGTGGTTTATGCTGCCGACCTTCTAAAAACGATCTACGAAAACCGTGTGATGGCCGATTATCACATTGGTCGCGATATCTTGCCAGATCTGGAACGCAGATCTGTTGAGGATGCGGATTATATAATGTGCGAAATCTTTGACTGACCCTTTGGGTTGCAAGGATGCCGCCTGCCACCATTTCACCCTCACTTTTTGGCAGGACCCTCGTGCGTTGTCGTACTCGCAGAGCGCGTTTGGTTACCTCGCCCTACGAGAAACCGTCTGTAGCACGCATATCCGCACTTCCATGCTTGGACAGCCGGTCCGGCCCTGCCGCTTGAGGCCATTCGCTGGTCCGATGAGGCGATGCGCCACTACCGGCGCATCGCCTGTCCCCTTGCCTCGACGTTTTTGTCAGGCGCGATTACCCTCTCGCCCATTGACGATGCCTCAAGAAGCCGAGATAGATTTCCCAAAAAGCAGGAGAGTTAAATTGTGGTTTCCGCGGCCTCATCGTAGGAGGGATTTTGTGAAAAAGTATTAGTTAAGCCGGCGCTCCAATTGCTCAAGCTCTTGCCAAGCACGTTCAGCCTTCGCCCTAGCTTTTCCGCGAGACACTTTCAATCCATGGACTTGGCTCTTGAGGCTCGAAAGCTCTCTCTTGATTGTTTCTATTTCATGGCCATGATGATCACTTATCTTACCAAGAGCGTTTACACGCTGCCACAGATTCCTGACACCTTCCAGGAGTCGATCGCCAAGATTGCTTTGCACTTGATCGTCATCAATCATGTTTCTCAGCCCTCCCAACCATTGCCCGAATTAAATTTCTAATATATGGCGGCGCAATGCGCAACCATAAAAATTAATCCGGATAGGTTGTTAAATTTCTAAGCAAAGATTGTTCCTTACAAGGCTAGGGTGACAATGTTCTGAAGGACACCTAATCGCCCTGTCATCCCCCCGTCACACCCGCATGCTACCAAGCCCCTCCAGCGCTCCGCCCGCCAGACCGCCTCACCGCCCATGCCCGCCCCACCCCCGGTCCCCCGCCCCAACATCCTCCTGATCACCGCCGATCAGTGGCGTGGGGATTGTCTCGGTGCGCTGAACCACCCGGTCGTGCAGACCCCGAACCTGGACCGGCTGGCGGCCGAAGGAACGCTGTTCACCCGCCACTTCACCCAGGCCACGCCGTGCGGGCCGGCGCGGGCCTGTCTGCTGACCGGGCGGTATCTGATGAACCACCGGTCGGTGGCCAACGGCACGCCGCTCGATGCGCGGCATACGAACCTGGCGCTGGAGGCGCGGCGGGCGGGGTATGACCCGACACTGTTCGGGTATACCGACACGACCGTCGACCCGCGCACCGTGCCGCCCGGCGACCCGCGGCTTTCCACCTATGAAAGCGTGCTGCCGGGGATGACGCCGGGGCTGGTGGTGCCGGAGGATCCGCGGCCGTGGCTCGCCTGGCTCGGGCGCCGCGGGCTGGCGGGCGAGCACACCGTCGACACCATCTACCGCCCGGTCGCGAACCATCCCGGCGCCGAGCGCCGCGGCGCCACCTTCGCGCCGCCGGCCTATGCCGCCGAGGACAGCGACACCGCCTTCGTCACCGGGGAGGCGCTGGCGTGGCTGTCGGTGCACCGCGACGCCCCGTGGTTCCTGCACCTGTCGCTGCTGCGCCCGCACCCGCCCTGGGTGGCGCCCGAGCCCTACAACGCGCTGTACGACCCGGCCGACGTGCCGGCGCCGCGGCGGGCCGCCTCCCTGGAAACCGAGGCGGCACAGCACCCGCTGCTGGCGTACCTGCTCGGCCGCATCCCGCGCCGCACCTGTTTCCCCGACGGCGACGGCCCGGCCGCCCACGCCGACGAGCGCGACGTGCGCCAGGCGCGCGCCACCTATTACGGCCTGATGAGCGAGGTCGACCACCACCTGGGCCGGCTGTTCGCCTGGCTGCGCGAGACCGGGCAATACGATCGCACCCTGATCGTGTTCACCAGCGACCACGGCGAGCACATCGGCGACCACTACCTGTTCGGCAAGGTCGGGTACTTCGATCCGGCCTTCCACATCCCCCTGATCGTCCGCCCGCCCGCCGCCGGTGCTCTCCGCGGCGCCGGGCGCGGCCACCGTGTCGACGCCTTCACCGAGGCGGTCGACGTGGTGCCGACCATCCTGGAGCAGATCGGCGTACCGGTGCCGCCGCAGCTCGATGGCGAGTCGCTGGCCCCGTTCCTGCGCGGCGAACAGCCCGAGGCCTGGCGCACCGCCGCCTTCTGGGAGTACGACTTCCGCGACGTGCGCGACTTCGGCGCCGAACGGGCGCTGAACCTGAAGCCCGACCAGTGCGCGCTGGCGGTGCTGCGCGGGCCGCGCTACAAGTATGTGCACTGCGCGGCGCTGCCGCCGCTGTTCTTCGACCTGGCCGACGACCCGGACGAGCTGCACGACCGCGCCCGCGACCCCGCCCTGCTGCCCCTGGTGCTGGAGCACGCCCAACAGATGCTCTCCCGGCGCATGATCCACGCCGACCGCGAACTCGCCAACCTGCACGCCGGCCCCGGCGGGCTGGCGGAGTGGCGGGGGCCGCGGCGATGACCGACCCGATCCTGCTCACCCCCGGCCCGCTGACCACGGCGGCCGAAACCCGGCAGGCGCTGCTGCACGACTGGGGCTCGTGGGACGGCGACTTCCGCGCGCTGACCGCCCGCGTCCGCGCCCGCCTGCTGGACATCGTCGGGGCCGCCGGCACCCACGCCTGCGTGCCGATCCAGGGCAGCGGCACCTATGCCGTGGAGGCGGCGCTGGGCACGCTGGTGCCGCGCGGCGGCAAGGTGCTGGTGCTGTCCAACGGCGCCTACGGCCGGCGCATGGTCCGCACCTGCGCCGTGATCGGCCGCGCCCATGCCGTCTACGAGACGCCCGAGGACGCGCCGCCGGATCCGGCCGCCGTCGCCGCCCGCCTGCGCGCCGACCCGGCGATCACCCATGTCGGTGCGATCCACTGCGAGACCGGCACCGGCCTGCTCAATCCGCTGGCGGCGATCGCCGCCGCGGTGGCCGGGGCCGGCCGGGCACTGATCGTCGACGCCATGAGCACCTTCGGCTCGCTGCCGCTCGACCCGGTGCGGCTGCCGGCGCAGGCGGTGGTCGCCTCGGCCAACAAGGCGCTGGAAGGCGTGCCGGGGTTCGGCTTCGTCATTGCCGAGCGCGGGGCGCTGGCCGCGGCGGCCGGCAACGCCCACTCGCTCAGCCTCGACCTGCACGACCAGTGGGCGTACATGGAGCGCTCCGGCCAGTGGCGCTTCACGCCGCCGACCCACGTCGTCGCCGCGCTGGACCGGGCGCTGGACCTGCACGCGGCGGAGGGCGGCACGGCGGCGCGCGGCGCCCGCTATGCCCGCAACTGCGCGGTGCTGGTCGAGGGCATGCGCCGGCTCGGGTTCACGACCTTCCTGCCGGATGCGCTGCAGGCGCCGGTGATCGTGACGTTCCACACGCCGCGCGACCCGGCCTACCGGTTCGACGCGTTCTACGACGCCCTGAAGCGGCGCGGCTACATCATCTACCCGGGCAAGACCACCGACCTGGACACGTTCCGCATCGGCTGCATCGGCGCCCTGGACGAGGGCCACATGCACGGCGTGGTCGCCGCCGTGGCCGCGGCGCTGGCCGAGCTCGGCGTGACCGACCTGACCCCGGCCGGGCCGGGCGGACCGGAGGCGGCGCGGACGGCGCCGGCGATGCCGTCATGACGGCGTGGCGCGCCTATGCCGGGCCGGTGCGGGCGGTGGTGTTCGACTGGGCCGGGACGACGGTGGACTTCGGCTCGCAGGCGCCGGTGCGGTCGGTGCTCGCCATCTTCCTTGAGGCCGGCGTCCCGGTGACCGAGGCCGAGGCGCGCGGGCCCATGGGCCTGCCCAAGCGCGACCACCTGCGCGCCATGCTGGCCATGCCGGCGCTGGCCGAGCGCTGGCGCGCCGCCCACGGGAGCGGTCCGGACGAGGCGGCTGTCGAGGCCCTGTACGCCCGGTTCGAGCCGATACAGGAGGCGGTTGCCGCCGCCCTGGCCGAGCCGATTCCCGGCACGATCGAGGTCGTGGCGGCGCTGCGCGCCCGCGGCATCGCCATCGGCTCGACCACCGGCTATTCGCGCGCGGTGATGGAGGCGCTGGCGCCGGCCGCAGCACGGCTCGGCTACGCGCCCGACAGCATCGTCTGCCCCGACGACGTGCCGGCCGGCCGCCCGGCGCCGTTCATGGCGTGGCGCTCGCTGATGGACCTGGGCGCGTGGCCGGCCGCCGCCTGCATCAAGGTCGACGACACCGCCCCCGGCATCGCCGAGGGCCGCAACGCCGGGATGTGGACCGTCGGCGTCCGCCGCACCGGCAACCTGTTCGGCCTGGACGAGGCCGTCGTCGCCGAGCTTGCCCCCGACGACCTGGCCGCCCGCGACGCCGAGGCGGAGCGCGCCCTGGTCGAGGCCGGCGCCCATTTCACGATCCCCGGCATCGCCGACCTGATGCCGGTCATCGCGGAGATCGAGCGCCGGCTGCGAGACCGCCAGCAGCCCTGACCGCCGTCGCCCGCCCCGGCCTTCGGGGCGGGCTGCGAAAGGGGACGGCGGCCTGCACCGACGCGGTTCCGCCACCCGCTAGCCGATCAGGACATCCTCGTCGACCGGGAAGGCCCGGAGCGGCGCCATGTCCTCGTCGACCAGTGCCGGCCCGGCATCGGCGTCGGAGTGCTCGTAGACGCGGATGTTGCGGAACTGGCTGGCGGCGTCCGGCGACCGGTCGTCGTCGTCGTGCAGGAAGACGAGGTAGTCCATCTCCCCCGTGACGTAGGACCCGACGTCGATCACGACCTTGCGCCACTGCGTCCCGTCGCCATCGATCAGGTGATCGCGGTTCCAGTTGCCGGACTGGGTGCCGTGCACCTGGAAGAAGTTGTCGGCCTCTTTCCAGGCGTTGTCGGTCTCGAAGCCGATGCCCTGGATTTCCCCCTCCCCGGTGCTGCGGAACTCGAGTTCGAGCACCGTGTCGCGGGTGACGTCGTAGTCGAAGCCCATCTTCTTCCAGCGATTGCCGGCCAGCGACAGCGTCAGGCCGTCCGCGCTGACGCCCCACGCCCCCGCCTTGTCCTGGCCCGAGCCGTAGGACGTGATCAGGTCGGAGCGCAACAGGACATAGTCCCCCGAGACATCGTCCTCGACGACGTCGTCCCGGACCACATCGTCCTCGACGACGTCGTCCCGGACCACATCGTCCTCGACGACGTCATCCCGGACCACATCGTCCTCGACGACGTCATCCCGGGCCACATCGTCCTCGACGACGTCATCCCGGACCACATCGTCCTCGACGACGTCATCCCGGACCACATCGTCCTCGACGACGTCATCCCGGACCACATCGTCCTCGACGACGTCGTCCTTGACGAGTCCGCCGTCGCCGCCGTCGTCGACGACATCGTCCCGCACGTCCGCATCCGTGCCGGACGACAGGCCGTCGGGCCGCGAGCCGAGGTTGCGGCCGTCGTTGTCCGAGCCCGGCCCGCTCAGGCGGTTGCCGACGTTCCAGAAGGCGTTGTCGTTCAGCTCGGCCGGCCGGTCCGAGCGGTTCCGGACGGCCGTCCCATTGGAGGCGTCGTTGACGAAGACGTTGTCCTCGACGAGCAGCGTGCCCGGCTTCTGGGTCAGCGGCTGGTTGCTGCGCACCTCGCCGCCGTAGTTGATCATGTCCGGGTTCTGCTTGGCGCCCGCCGGGCTCTGCTGCAGATAGTTGCCCCGCACGGTGACGTTGCCGAGATTCGGCGCGTCCACGGCGTAGCTGCTGTTGCCGCCGCCGTCGCGCAGCTCGTTGCCTTCGACCACCGTTTCGTACGCGCGGCTCTTGATGTGGTGCCCGACCCTGGTGCCGCTGAAATCGCTGTTGGTGACCTTCAGGGAGGCATAATCAGCCGCATAGATCGCGTGCCCGATCAGGGTGCCCGGGCTCGACCCGCTTCCCTCGAACTCCGAATTCGAGATGGCGAGGCTGTGGTTCTTGTCGTGGCTGGCGTACCGCCCGGCCAGGATGCCGAGCGTGTTGTCGATAAACTTGACGTTGTCCACCGTCAGGTCGTTGCCCTGAAAGCGGATGCCGGCCCCGTTGCCGCTCCCGACGCGGGCGCCTTCCAGGATCAGGTTGCTCACGTCGAGGTCGTAGTTGCCTTCGACGACCAGGATGCCCTTCTTGTTGGGGATGTTCCCGCCCGACTTGAAATGGGCATAGCCGTCGACGCCGACGATCGTCAGGTCCTTGTCGATGACCGCGTGCTGGTTCTCGTAGACCCCGGCCCGCACGTAGATCGTGTCGTCTGCATTCGCCGCGGCAACCGCGGCTGCAAGGGTCGGATACGCCTCACCCGGCCCTACCCAAAGTTTTCCCGCCATGGATTTGATTCCTGTTAAAGTCGTTGGGTGCGTCCGTTGGATGATTTGCCAATGGCGATAAGCACCATAATAAGTAATGATATTAACTGTTGTATCATTAATTAGACATTGTGCAAGAAAATGTTACACTTGGTAGCGCCGCGTATGCCGCTTTCCGGGTCCGGACCGGAGCGCGCCGCCCGTGACACACAATACGCCGGCACAACGGCGCCGCGCACGGCCGCGCGCAGCAGCCCGTCGGCACGGGCCGCGGCAGGCGCCGTCGTCGCGCAATCGGGACAAACCGGTCGCGCCCGGCCGCTGGCGGCCGGTCTCGTTGGCAGGCAGTCGGAATGCCCGGGGCGCAGGCCCGGGGAGCGGAAGGCGATGCCGGGCACCCGGCTGAAGACGTGCAACCCAGGAGGGGCGAAGGGCTCGCCGATCCGATCGTCCGGCGAGACCACCGGGCGGTGCCGGTGGCGCGGCGCACTATGATGCGTGGTGACAGTTATTGTTGTATCATTTGCCGGGCACGCATGCTCGAAATCATCACCGGCCGGCAGCGGCCCCCGTCACCTCGCGGGCCGGCACTCAGTCCCCGAACACGTCCTCGCGCAGCACCGCGTACATGACGTGGTCGCGCCACGCGCCGTCGATGCGCAGGTAGGATCGGGCGTAGCCCTCGCGGACGAAGCCGATGGCCTCCAGCAGGTGACGGCTGGCCTCGTTGGTCGGCAGGCAGAACGCCTCGACCCGGTGCAGGCCCAGGTGGCGGAACGCGAAGCCCAGTGTGGTGCGCCCGGCCTCCGTCATGTAGCCCCGGCGGGCGAAGCGCTCGCCGATCCAGTAGCCGAGCGAGGCCATCTGGGCGACGCCGCGGCGCACGTTCGACAGGCCGATGCCGCCGAGCAGGACGTCGTCGCCGCGCCGGACGATCAAGAAGCTGTAGCCCTCGTCGTTGCGCCAGTCGGCCTGCTGGCGGCGCAGCCGGCGGATATAGGCGGCGCGCACCAGCGCGTCGGGCGGCCAGGTCGGCTCCCACGGCGCCAGGAAGTCGCGGCTCTCCTCGCGCAGCGCCGCCCAGGCCCGCCAGTCCCGCGCGCGCGGCGGCCGCAGGTAGATGCGCTCGGCGTCGAGCCGGACGGCGGGCAGCGTCGGCAGGCCGGACCTGAGGAACCCGATCACGCCGCGGCGCTCCACCTCCGGCATCGCGCCGTCATGCCAGCCGGCGGGCGATGCCGTCGTACGAGGGCAGGTGCCGCGTCGGGCCGATCGCCGCCAGGGCGGGCGGCTGCCGGAACAGCCGCTCGGCCAGCGCGCGCACGGTTGCGGCATCGACCCGGTCCAGGCTGGCGACCGTCTCCGCCACCGGCACCGGCCGGTTGTAGACCAGCATGTGCTGGGCCATGCGCTCGCACCGCGCCGCGGTCGACTCCAGGCCCATCAGCAGGTTCGCCTTGATCTGCGCGCGGGCGCGGTCGACCTCCTCGTCGCTCGCGTCGTCGGCGACGCGGGCCAGTTCCGCGCACAGCACCGGGACGAGTTCCTCCGCATCGCGGCCGCCGGTGCCGGCGTAGACGCCGATCAGTCCGGCGTCGGCATAGGGATTGGTGAAGGTGTGCACCGAATAGGCCAGGCCGCGCCGTTCCCGGATCTCCTGGAACAGCCGGGACGACATGCCGCCGCCGAGCAGCGTGGACAGCACCGAGCCGGCGTGGAACGCGTCGTCGTGGAAGCCGACGCCCTCGAACCCCAGCACCAGATGGAGCTGCTCCAGCGGCCGGTCCTCGCGGAACTCGCCGCCGCCGTAGGCCCCCGGCACCGGCCGGTCCGGGTGCGCCGGCGGCAGGTCGCGGAAGGCCTCGGCCGCCAGCGCGACGACCGCATCGTGCTCGACCTTGCCGGCGGCAGCCAGGATCATGCTCGGACCGCCGTAGTGGCCGTTCAGGTAGTCGGTCAGGGCTCGCCGCGACAGCCGCTCCACCGTCTCCGGCGCGCCCAGCACCGGCCGGCCAAGCGGCTGCTCCGGGAAGGCAACGCTCTGAAAGCGGTCGAACACGATGTCGTCGGGCGTGTCCAGGACCTGGCCGATCTCCTGCAGGACCACCGCCCGCTCGCGCGCCAGCTCGGTCTCGTCGAACACCGAGTGCTGCAGGATGTCGGCCAGGATGTCGATCGCCAGCGCCACGTCCTCCTTGAGCACCCTGGCGTAGTAGGCGGTGATCTCGTGCCCGGTGTACGCGTTCAGGTGCCCGCCGACGGACTCGATCTGCTCGGCGATCGCCTCCGCCGAGCGGCGCGCCGTGCCCTTGAACGCCATGTGCTCCAGCAGGTGCGCGATGCCGTTGACCTCCGCACCCTCGTAACGGGTCCCGGCGCCGACCCAGACGCCCACCGACGCGCTCTCGACCCCCTCGATCCGGTCGGTGACCACGCGCAGGCCGTTGTCCAGGGTGGTGACGGCCGGCCTCATGCCGCCGCCCCCGCGACGCGCGCGCGGGCCCGCACATGGGCCTGCACCGCGCCCAGGTCGTTGGGCAGCTCGGCGACCCGCTCCGGCCGGTCGAACAGGTCGGCCAGGCGCGGCGGCAGCGGCGGACGAACGGCGGTGGCCTTCTCCACTGCGTCGGGGAACTTGGCCGGGTGCGCGCAGCCCAGCGCCACCACCGGCACCGCCGGGTCCGTGCCGGCGGCGCGCGCGGCGCCGACGCCGACCGCCGTGTGCGGGTCGAGCAGCGCGCCAGTGCGGCGGAAGGTGTCGGCGATCACCGCCCGGGTGCCGTCGTCGTCGAGCCGGTGGGAGACGAACGCCTCGCGCGCCCGCCGCAGCTGCGCCTCGCCCACGGCGAAGCGGCCCTCCTCGCGGAAGCCGCGCATGGTGGCGGCGACCGAGGCGCCGTCGCGGCCCTGCAGGTCGAACAGCAGCCGCTCGAAGTTGCTGGAAATCTGGATGTCCATGCTCGGGCTGATGGTCGGCACCACCGGCGCGACGCGCATCTCCCCGGTGCGGAAGAACCGGTCCAGGATGTCGTTGGTGTTGGCGCCGACGACCAGCCGGTCGATCGGCAGGCCCATGGCGCGCGCGGCGTACGCGGCGTAGACGTTGCCGAAGTTGCCGGTCGGCACGCTGAAGGTCACGGTGCGGTCGGGCACGCCGAGCGCCACCGCCGCCGCCACGTAGTACACGACCTGCGCGACGATGCGGGCGACGTTGATCGAGTTGACCGCCGACAGGTTCAGCGCGTCGCGGAACGCCGCGTCGTTGAACATCGCCTTGACCAGGTCCTGGCAGTCGTCGAACGACCCGTCGATGGCGATGTTGTGCACGTTGTCGGCCGGCACCGTGGTCATCTGCAGGCGCTGCACCGGCGACACGCGGCCCCGCGGGTGCAGGATGAAGATGTCGATGGACTCGCGGTCGCGGCACGCCTCGATCGCCGCCGAGCCGGTATCGCCCGAGGTGGCGCCGATGATCGTGACGCGCTGGCCGCGGCGCGCCAGCACGTGGTCGAACAGCCGGCCGACGACCTGCAGCGCGTAGTCCTTGAACGCCAGGGTCGGCCCGTGGAACAGCTCCAGCAGCCACAGGCGCTGGTCGAGCTGGACCAGCGGCGCCACGGCCGTATGGTCGAAGCCGGCATAGGCGTCGTCGACGATGCGGCGGAATGCCTCGGGCCGGACCGCATCGCCCAGGAACGGCTGCATGACGCGGGCGGCCAGCGCGGGATAGCCCAGGCCCCGCAGGCCGCGCAGGTCGTCGGCCGACAGCCGCGGCCACTGCTCCGGCACGTACAGGCCGCCGTCGCGGGCCAGGCCGGCAAGCAGGGCCTCGTCGAAAGGCAGGACCGGGGCCTCGCCCCGCGTGCTGACGTAGCGCAAGACTCTTTCGCCTCTGTCGCGAAAACGGCCGTTACCCTAGGCCCGGCGCCCGGTGCGCGCAAGAGAGCCGGCGCCCCGGATCCGGTCTGCCATGCGGCCGGCCGAGCGGGGGCGGGTGGACAACGAATGCCCGGCGCCTCTACAGTTGGTGTTCCGTTCCGGCAACGCCCAAGAATCAAAGGACATCCGATGACCGACCAGCCGATCTCGCCGCACGCGCAGGCGCTGCACGATGGTGCGCTGGTGTGGGACGGCCACAGCTGCCTGCCGCTCAAGCCGGGCGCCAACGTCGCCGCCCTGGCGCGCCACCGCGCAGCCGGCGTGACCTACGTGTCGATCAACGTCGGCATGGACATGACGCCGCTGGCCGACATCATCGCCGTGCTCAGCTTCTTCCGGTCGTGGGTGCGCTGCAATCCCGAGCATTTCATGCTGGCCGGCTCGATCGCCGACATCGGGCGGGCGCGGCACGACCACAAGCTCGCCGTCGGGTTCGATCTGGAGGGTGCGGTGCCGCTCGACGGGCGGACGGAGACGCTGGCCGTGTTCCACAAGTACGGCATCCGCCAGATGCACCTGATCTACAACCGGTCCAACGCGGTCGGCGGCGGCTGTCACGACACCGACGAGGGGCTGACCGACTACGGCCGCGCCGTGATCGCGGAGATCAACCGGGTCGGCATCATCCTGGACTGCTCGCACGCCGGGGAGCGGACCAGCCTGGACATGATCGCGGCGTCCGAAAAGCCGGCAATCTTCTCCCACGCCAATGCGCGCGCGCTGGCCGACCATCCGCGCAACGTCTCCGATGCGCAGATCGACGCCTGTGCCGCCGCCGACGGCCTGATCGGGGTCAACGGCGTCGACCTGTTCCTGGGCGAGCCCGGCGGCGGCGCCGAGGCGATGGTGCGCCACATCGACTACATCGCCCAGCGCGTCGGCATCGCCCACGTCGCCATCGGCCTGGACTATGCCTATGACACCGAAGGCATCGAGGACATGACCAGCGGCCCGGTGGACAGCGCCTACTGGTGGCCGCCCGAGGCCGGCTACGACTTCGGCAAGGTCCGGTTCGCCCCGCCGGAGGTGCTGCCGCAGGTCACCGACTCGCTGCTCGGCCGCGGCTACAGCGACGACGACGTGCTCGCCGTGCTCGGCAACAACTATCTGCGAGTCGCCGCGGCAAGCTGGCAGTAGCCGCCGACCCCGAGGTCACCCTGGAGATCCGCAACATTCACAACGGCCTGATCCTGCAGAACACCATCCGACTGAGCCAGCTTTCGCAATGGCTCAGAGCAGGCGGGAAACGTCGCGGCGCCATGGAGGATGCGCACGATCTCCACGCCATCCGGCAGCGACCGATAGAAAATCAGGTACCCGGCATGCGGAAAGGAACGGAGGCCGTCCTGGAGATCGCTGCGGGCACGACCGATCAAAGGCGACGCCGCCAGCCTTCGGCAGGTGGCCATGACCTCGTCCACGAAGCTCATGGCCCGGATCGGATTATCGCGGGCGATATGGTCGCCGATGGCTTCGAGGTCGGCTTCTGCCTGGGGTCGCAGCCGGCAGCGCGCCATCAGCCCCCGCGCGCCTCTGCAATCTGCCGATACCTGGTGCGCAGTCGTGCGAAGACCGCTTCGCCATCCACCGGCTCGCCGCTGTCCAGTCCTTCCTGGATCAGCGCCCGCAGTTCGGCCAGCCCCTGACGGTACGCATCGACGGCAGCCGCCAGTTCGTCAGGCGTACTGTCGGTGGCGCGGGCAAGCTCGGCCACCCGCTCGACCAGGTCGGGGCGCGCTGCCATCGAAGGGCTCATGATGCGGAACTCCGTTTCTGTGTAAAGGATATAGCACGCGCCGCCGGTTTGGGCAAACGGCCCATGCCGACAGGGTCAACGGCGGCGCTGCTGCCCGATCCGGCCGAAACGACCTCATCCTGCAGAACACGATTCGGCTGAGCGAATGGTGCCGTGGCTGTCCCGAACAGTGACACTGTACCGGCCCTCGTCCAGCGCGATGGCGCCGTCGCTGACGAAGCGCCGGCTGTCGGCAGTGGCACCGTCCACCGTGGCCCCGACGAGCGCCATCCCGCGGGCATCGGCACCCGCACCTCGAACGGGCCGGCGCCGCCCCGCCGGGCAAAGGCGAACGGCCGCTTGACGGGTCCTCCGGTGGCGGACCGGTGACCAGCACGGCAAGCGGCAGGCTCTCCGGCCCCCCATCCGGTTGCCGCCGCCCCGTTCCCGGTCCTGGCTCGCGGACGGCAGGAGCCGCAGGCATTCCCGCCGCACCGACGATCTGAACCGAAGACGCCTGCCTACCCCCGCAACCCCGTCGCTGCGCGGGCCAGGGCGGTTATGCGGGGCCAGTCTCCGGCGGTGACGGCGTCGGCGGGGGCGATCCAGGAGCCGCCGATGCAGACGACGTTGGGCAGGGCCAGGTAGGCGGGGGCGGTGCCGGTGTCGATGCCGCCGGTGGGGCAGAATTGGGCCTCGGGCAGCGGGCCGGCGAAGGCCTTGACGGTGGGCGCGCCGCCCAGGGCCTCGGCCGGGAAGAACTTCAGGTACTCGAACCCGGCGTCGAGCAGGACCATCACCTCCGACGTGGTCGCCGCGGCGGGCAGCCACGGCACGGCGGAGTCGCGCGCCCGGGCCAGCAGGCCGGGGGTGACGCCGGGGCTGACGACGAACCGGGCGCCGGCGCGCTCGGCGGCGTCGTACTGCTCGTGGCGGCGCACCGTGCCGGCGCCGACCACGGCCTCCGGCACCGCCTGCGCGATGCGGGCCAGCGCTTCGGGCCCGGCGGGCGTGCGGAAGGTGATCTCCAGCACGCTCAGGCCGCCTTCGACCAGCGCGCGCGCCAGCGGCACCGCGGCCTCCACGCTGGGGATGCTCAGCACCGGGATCACCGGCGCCCTGCGCAGGATGTCGCCGAGGTCGGGAGCGTCGCTCGCCATGGCCGGTCTCCTGGAACGGGCAGCACGGCGCATTCCAGGCCAGCGCGGCCCCGCGCGTCAACCGTCGCCGGGCCGCACCCCCGAAGCCGCCCCCGGCCGCACCCAGGCATGCGCGCCGCTCTGGAAGGCGAGCGTGCGGTGCAGGCCGGCAGCGTCGCAGGCGTTCGCGAACACCTCGCCGATCTCGGTGCGCATCCAGGCGGGCAGCAGGCGTTGCGTGCGGACGACCAGGCCGAGCCGCTGCGCCTTGTACAGGCCGTCGAGCTGCATCGCCCCGATCCGGCTCATGGTCAGGTCGATCAGGAAGCGCCGGCCCGGCTCCTCGCCGGCCTCGCCGGGGTCGTCGCCGCCCGGCTCGCGGCGCACGGCGAGCTGGACCGGACGCAGGTCGCCGTCGCCGTAGACCGGGATCGTATACAGGCGCCAGTCGCCCGCCGGCGCCTCGGCCGGCTGCCGCGACAGCTGCGCGAACTCGCCGGCCAGCCGTCCGACTGCGTCGCCGCGCCCGGCGGCCTCCAGCACGCGTGCGGTGCGCTCGCCCAGCCAGGCGCGCATGTCGCCGCCGCGCAGCGCCGACAGAAAGAACAGCATGGTCGCGCCCATCATCGCGTTGGGCTGCGGGATCTGGCCGCGCACCTGCCGGGCCAGCGCCGGCTGGATGTGCATCAGCGCGGCCAGCGCCTCGTGCAGCGCCGGGAACGCGCCCGGCGCGGCGCCGGGCCCCGCCCCGCCGCCGAGCGGCGCCAGCGGCAGCAGCGGATAGGCCGCGCGCCCGGCACCGGCCGTCAGCGGCCCGGACGCACCCAGGGTCAGGGCCGCCGGCGCCGACAGCGACGGCGCCCCCGGCACGCCGGCCCGCGCCGCCGCCCCCGCCGGCCCGCCGCGGGATGCAGTGCCGGACCCGGTGTCGGACGCGATGCCGGTGCCGGCCGCCGCCGGCCGCGCTCCGGGCAGTGGGGCGACCCGGTCGGCGGGAGCGCCGTGCCCCGTCGCAGCCGGCGGTGGCGCGGTCCGCAGCAGCGCCGTGCCGGCATCCGCGGCAGGGATTGCCCCGCCCGCCGGGGCGCCGACTCCGGGGCCCGACCGCCCGGCCGCCGATCCCGTTCCCGGCCCCGCCCCCGGCGCGATGCCCTGCGGTCCGCCGGTACTCTGCGGACCCGCCGTCCCGGGCAGCGGGCGTGCCCCGTCCGCCCCCGGAGCGACCGTGGGCAGAGCCGGGCCGCCCGGCACCGGAGCACCGGGCGCGCCGCCCGGGACAGGGGCGCCAGCTGCGGAGACCGGAAGGACGGGCTGTCCAACCGCGGGTGTGCCGGCCTGACCGCCCTGTGCCGGTGCGGCCACGCCGCCCGGCCCGGCCGCCGTGCCCGCCTGCGCGGCCGAGGCGGCTGCGGATGCGCCGGGAGGCGGGCCGGCCTGCGCTGCGGCGCCCGGCGGTCCCGGCACCGGTCGCGGTCCCGCCACCGGTCGCGCCCCCGCGGTCGGCAGCGGCAGGGACAGGCGGACCGTGACGCTCGGTTCGGCGACGCGCGGCGGGCCGGGGCGATGAGTGGCGTCCTTCGGCACCAGGACGGTGGCCGGCAGCGGCCGGCGCGCCAGTCCGGCCTCGGTCAGGCCGGGCTGGGGGGCGATCACGATGCTGACCGGCCGGTCCGCCGGCACCGCGCCGCCGGGGCGCACGCTTACCTCGCCGAACGCGGTGCGCACCGGCACCGTGCCGTCGGGGGCAGCGCGGCCGGCGGTGCCGGTCACGGTCAGCGCCCGCTCCGCCCCGGCCAGCCGGGCGGTCAGCTCCGGCGGCAGCCGGGTCACCTCGGCGCGCACGGCCTCGGCGGCGCCGCCCGTGCCGGCGGCTCCGGCCGCCCGGCCGCCCTGGCCGACGTCGGGCAGAGCGCCGCTCATGGCGGCCGCGTCAGGCGGTCGGCGATGGTGACCACGTCGCCGGCCGCGTCGGCATGGGGCGAGCGGGTCAGCAGCGGCACCTGGGCCCGGATCGCGTCGCGCACCAGGCGGTCCTGGCGCACCACCCCGGCCAGCGGCGGGCTGCGCTTGAGGAAGCTCTGGCAGGCCTTGAGCAGGGTGGCATAGGTGCGCTCGCCCTCGCGCCGGCTGGGCGCCATGTTGACGACGACGCGGATGTCCGCCGCCGGCTTCATCGCGTTGACCACCTTGATGAAGGCGTAGGCGTCGGTCAGCGCGGTCGGCTCGTCGGTGGTCACCACCAGGACGGTGCCGGACAGCACCGCGAGTTGGCGCACGTTGCGGTCGATGCCGGCGCTGAGGTCCAGGATCATCCAGTCGTACTGCCCGGCCATCAGCCCCAGGTCGCCGGTCAGCTCGACGAGCTGGCGCGGCGCCACCCCGGCCAGCCGGCCGCTGCCGGACCGGCCGGCGATGATGTCGAAGCCGCCATCGGCGAAGTGCTCGACGGCGTTCCTGAGCGTGATGGTGCCCTCCAGCACGGCCGCCAGGTCGCGCCGCGGCATCAGGCCGAGCTGGATGTCGACGTTGGCCAGGCCCAGGTCGGCGTCGAACAGCAGGGCGCGCTGGCCGCGCCGGGCCATGGCATGGGCCAGCGTGATCGAGAACCAGGTCTTGCCGACGCCCCCCTTGCCGCTGGCGACGGCGAGCGTGTTCTCGGCGGGGGCGACGACGCCGCCCGGGGCGGGGGCTGGGGCTACATCCTTCATGGCTCGGTTCCCGTCCGCTGGCGGCGACCGGCCTGCCGCTGCCGGGGCAGCAGCAGTTGAGCCAGGCTCACCGGATCGACCGGCGCCAGGCCGTTCATGATCCTGGGCGTTCCGCTGAATTCGGCAAAGCCCAAACCGCCCGCATAGGCGGCGGCGAGCACGCTGCCCAGGCGGCGGGTGGTGTCCATCCGGGTGACGACCATGCGGGCCGCGCCCAGCTCGCGGAACACCCGCGCCATGTCGCCCGCCTCCACCGGGTCGAGGCCGGCCGGCAGCACCAGGAACGGCTCGACCGCGCCGCCGGCCAGCAGCGTTGCCAGCGAGGCCAGGTCGTCGGTGTCCAGGTGGTTGCGGCCGGCGCTGTCGACCAGGATCATGTCCGACCCGCGCACCGCCGCCAGCCCGTCGGCCAGCGCGGCGGCATCGCCGGCCACCTGCAGGTCGAGCCGCAGCCCCTCCGTGAACGCAGACAGGTGGCCGATGCCGCCGGTGCGGTCGGTGTCGGTGGTCAGCACGGCGACCCGGCGGCCGGCGACCAGCCCGCGCGCCGCCAGCTTGGCCACGGTCTGGGTCTTGCCGGCGCCCGGCGGGCCGACCGGCATGACCGGGCGCCGCCAGGCCTGCTCGCCGAACGGAGCGAAGCGGAACATGTCGCGCAGGGCCGCCGCCAGGGCGGTGCGCGGATCGCTGGTCTCGTAGCCGCCGACCGCGTCCAGCAGCGGTTCGGCGACGACCGCCGGCAGGCCGTGCTCGCGGAACCCGCGGTAGACGACGTCGACGGGATCGACCGTCCAGCCGCCCGGCGGCGACGGGGCGGGCGGCACCCGCGGCGCCGGCGCCGGTCCCGCTGCCGGTCCCGCTGCCGGGTCCGCTGGGGGTTCCGGTAGCGGGCGCGGCTGCGGTCGGGCGGCGGCCGGGCCGCCCGGCACGAACAGGCCGGCGTCGCCGTGCTCGGGCACCGGCTCCTCGTCGATCGCCGCGGTGACGCTGACGCCGTGCTCGTCGTCCTCGCGGGTGGCGACGATGATGGCGTCGTCGCCCAGCTCCTCTCGGATCTGCGCCATGGCCGCCGCGACGGACTCGGCGGTGTAGGATCTGAGCCGCATGGCCCGTGCCCCCCGCTACCGGCCGGTCATATCTGCCCCAGCGTCTTGATCCGCGCCTTCGGGTGGATCTCGTTCTGGGACATGACCGTGGTGGTCGGCCGGAACCGCTCGACGATGGAGCGGACGTAGGCGCGGATCTGCGGGCTGGTCAGCAGGACGGGCGTCTCGCCCAGCATGGCCTGGCGCTCGAAGGTCTGGCGCACCGAGGTGATGAACTCCTGCAGCTTGCTGGGCGCCATGGCGAGCTGGCGGTCCTCGCCCTCGCCGATGACCGCCTGGGCGAACGCCTGCTCCCACTGCCCGGACAGGGTGATCAGCGGGATGTACCCGGCCTCGCCGGTGTTGGCGTTGCTGATCTGGCGGGCCAGGCGGGCGCGCACGTGCTCGGTAATGGCGTTGACGTTGCGGGTGATCGAGCACGCCTCGGCGATGCCCTCCAGGATGGTCGGCAGGTCGCGGATCGAGACGCGTTCGGCGAGCAGGTTCTGCAGCACGCGCTGGATGCCGCCGACGCTGATCTGGTTGGGGATGATGTCGGCGATCAGCTTCTGATGGTCCTTGTCCAGCTCGTCGAGCAGCTTCTGCGTCTCCGAGTAGGACAGCAGCTCGGGCATCTGGTCCTTGATCACCTCGGTCAGGTGCGTGGTGATCACGGTCTGGCAGTCGACCACCGTGTAGCCCTTGAACAGCGCCTCCTCGCGGTGGTTCGGCTCGACCCACAGGGCCGGCAGGCCGAAGGTCGGCTCGGTGGTCGCCTCGCCGGGCAGGCTGATCTGGTCGCCGCGCGGGTCCATGACCAGCAGCATGTTCGGCCGCACGTCGGCGCGGGCGCTCTCGATCTCCTTGATGCGGATCACGTAGGTGTTGGCCGGCAGCTGGAGGTTGTCCTGGATGCGCACCGACGGCATGACGAAGCCCACCTCGCCGGCCAGCTGGCGGCGCAGCCCCTTGATCTGGTTGGTCAGCGACGGCCCGCCCTCGGTGTTGATCAGGCTCAGCAGGCCGTAGCCGAGCTCCAGCCGGATCGAGTCGATCTGCAGCGCGGTGGAGATCGGCTCCTCGGCGACCGGCGCGCTGGCGGCCATGGCCTGCTGGCGGTCGCGCTCGATCTGGCGGTCCTCCGCCGCGCCGCGTCGCCGCGCTATGCTCCAGGCGATACCGCCGGTGACCAGGGCCAGGCCGACGAACGGCACCATCGGGATGCCGGGCAGCACCGCCAGCGACACCATCAGCAGCGAGGCCAGCGCCAGCGCCTTGGGATAGCTGCCGAGCTGGCCGAACACGGCCTCGTGCGCGGTGCCGGTGACGCCGGCCTTGGACACCAGCATGCCGGCGGCGACCGAGACGATCAGTGCCGGGATCTGGCTGACCAGGCCGTCGCCGACGGTCAGCAGCGTGTAGGTGCCGGCGGCCTCGCTCAGGCTCAGGCCCTGCTGCGAGGTGCCGATGATGATGCCGCCGATCACGTTGATGAAGGTGATCAGCAGGCCGGCGACCGCGTCGCCGCGCACGAACTTGGCGGCACCGTCCATTGCGCCGAAGAAGTTGCTTTCGTCCTCCAGCTCCTTGCGCCGGCGCCGCGCCTCGGACTCGTCGATCAGGCCGGCGGACAGGTCGGCATCGATGGCCATCTGCTTGCCCGGCATGGCGTCCAGGCTGAACCGGGCGGACACCTCGGCGATGCGCCCGGAGCCCTTGGTGATGACCACGAAGTTCACGATCACCAGGATGCCGAACACGATGATCCCGATGACGAAGTTGCCGCCCATCACGAAGTTGCCGAACGCCTCGATCACCGCGCCGGCGGCGTCGGTGCCCAGGTGGCCGTCGGCCAGGATCAGCCGCGTCGATGCCAGGTTGAGCGACAGCCGCAGCATCGTCGCGATCAGCAGGATGGTCGGGAACGAGCTGAACTCGAGCGGCCGGCTGATGAACAGGACGTTCATCAGGATCAGCACGGAGAAGGTGATCGAGATCGCCAGGCTGAAGTCGAGCAGCCAGCGCGGCATCGGCAGGATCAGCACCACCAGGATGGCGACCACGCCGAGCGCCAGCGCCATGTCGCCGCGCCGGGCGATGGCGGCGCCGATGGCGGTCAGCGACGGCAGACTCATGCCGCCGCCGGCAGCGCCTCCGGAACCGCCGCCCTGGTCGGCGCCGGCGGCGGCGGGAACGCGGCTGTCATCGGCCATGGCCGGTCTCCCCCGCGCGGGCGGTCAGCGGCTCACAGCGCCGCGCGCTCGGGCTCGCCGGGCATCGGTACGGCGACCCCTTCGTCCATGTACTGCTTGAGCTTGTTGCGCAGGGTGCGAATCGAGATGCCGAGGATGTTGGCGGCGTGGGTGCGGTTGCCGAGCGTGTGGTGCAGCGTCTCGATGATCAGGTCGCGCTCCACCTCGGCCACGGTGCGCCCGACCAGACCGGTGCCGTTGCCGGCCGCGCCCGCCGGTGCCGCCGCGCGCGCCTGCATCTGCGCCGCCGCGGCCGCCGGCCCGTCCGGCGCCGGGCTCATGCCCGACAGCATGATCGCGTCCGGCTCGATCACGTCGCCGCTGCTCAGCAGCACGGCGCGGTGCATCGTGTTCTCCAGCTCGCGCACGTTGCCGCGCCAGGGGTGGCGGTTGAGCTGGTCCAGCACCTCCGGCGCGATTGCCTTGCAGGCCATGCCGTTGACCTCGGCATAATGCCGGGCGAAGTGTTCGGCCAGCAGCGCGATGTCGAGCGGCCGCTCGCGCAGCGACGGCAGCCGAATGTTCATGACGTTGAGCCGGTAGAACAGGTCCTCGCGGAACGTGCCGGCGCCGACCTCCGCCTCGAGGTCGCGGTTGGAGGTGGCGATCACGCGGATGTCGACCCGGATCGGCTGGTTGCCGCCGACCCGGTCGATCTCGCGCTCCTGGATGGCGCGCAGCAGCTTGGCCTGCAGGCGCGGGTGCATCTCGCTGATCTCGTCCAGCAGCAGCGTGCCGCCGTTGGCCTCCTCGAACTTGCCGACGCGCCGCGCCACGGCGCCGGTGAAGGCGCCCTTCTCGTGGCCGAACAGCTCCGACTCGAGCAGGTTCTCCGGGATCGCCGCGCAGTTGACGGAGACGAACCCCGCCTCGGCGCGGCGGCTCTTGCGGTGGATGTAGCGGGCCATCAGCTCCTTGCCGGTGCCGCTCTCGCCGGTCAGCAGGACCGAGGCGTCCGACGGCGCCACCTGGTCGGCCAGGCGCAGCACGCGCGCCATCGCCGGGTCCCGGCTGACAATGGTGTGGCTGTCCTCGGCGACCGCCTCCAGCACCGCGGCGATCAGCTCGGCGTCGGGCGGCAGCGGCACGTATTCCTTGGCGCCGGCGTGGATGGCACGGACCGCGGCGCGCGCGTCGGTGCCGATGCCGCAGGCGACCACCGGCACGTGGATCCGCTCCGAGGCTAGGCTCTCGCACAGCTGCGCCACCGGCAGCTTGGCGTCGACCATGACCAGATCCGCCCCGCGCCCGCCGCGCAGGGCCCTGAGCGCGTCGTCGATCGTCGGCGCATGGGCCACCTTGGCACCGCGCTCCATCGCGATCTTGCCGGCGGTGGTGATGTGGCCGTCCAGGGTTCCGACGATCAGCAGGCGCATGGCTCTACCCTCGTTCACTTGGCGGGCCGCGCCGCGGCGGCCCGGACCGCGGCGGGTCAGCCGCGGTCGGACTTGATGATTTCGGTCATGGTGACGCCGAGGCGGTCCTCGACCACGACGACCTCGCCGCGCGCCACCAGACGGTTGTTGACGTAGATGTCGATCGCCTCGCCGACCCGGCGGTCGAGCTCCACGACGGCGCCGCGGCCCAGCTTGAGCAGCTGGTTGACCTGCATGGTGGTCTTGCCGAGCACCGCGGAGATCTGCACCGGGATGTCGTAGATCGCCTCCAGTTCCTTGGCGACGGGGGCGACCGGCATGTCGCCGCCGTCGTCGCCGCCGGACTCCAGGTCGTCGAGGTTGAGGTTCTCGCTCGTGGCCATGGCCATCTCCTAGCGTGGGGCTTTGCGGGCGGCGGTGCGGGCCTCCGGCCGGCGCGCGGGCGCCGGCTGCGCCGGTGCGGCCTCCGGCGGCGGCGCCTCCGGTGATGCGGCCTCCGGCGCCGCGGGGTCGGGAGCGCACGGGTCGGGTACCGCCGCCTGCGGGTATTCGAGCACCCGGGCGATCGCCGACTCGATGTCCTGCCAGACCCGGTCGGACAGGCGCTCGGCGCCGCCGTCGGCCCATTCGACCCGGCAGTCCGCGGGGCCCATGGCGGACTCGGCCAGCAGCACCACGTGGCCGGGGAACCCCAGGTCGTCGCCGGCGGCGTCCAGGCGCGCGCGCACCGCGTCGATGACCCCGTCGGACACCCGGATGACCACGCGCGGCTCGTCGGGCACGTCGCGCAGGCAGTCGCGGATCAGGGCCTCGACCTCGTCCAGGCCGTGGCGGCGCTCCAGCTGCGGCATCAGCTTGCGGGTGATCGCGAGCGCGATCTGTACCGCCTGCTCGGCCAGGACCTCGTCGGCGCGGCGCTGCGCGGCGAGCAGGTCGCCGAGCCGGCCGGCGACGCGGTCGAGCACCTGGGCGGCGTGGTTCTCGATCGTCGCCATGGCGGCGGAGCGGCCGGCCGCCTCGCCCTCGCCAAAGGCCTCGGCGCGGGCGACGGCAAGCTCCTCCTCGCCGAACGTCGGCGGCCGGTCCTGCTCGACCAGGCCGGCCAGCGCCTCCTGCTCGGCCCGGCGCGCGGCCTCTTCGGCCTCGACGCGGCGCCGCTGCTCGGCCTCGCGCTTGCGGCGCACGTCGTCGGGGTCGAAGGAGTTGTCGAACAGGAACTTGTGGACCTGAGCCATGCCGATCGTCCGTTAATAGACCAGCTCGTCCTCGCCCTTGCCCTCGGAGATCACGATCTCGTTGCGGGCGGCGAGGTCCTTGGCGAGCTGGACCATGTACATCTGCGCCTCGTCGACGTCCTTGAGGCGCACCGGCCCCATTGCGCTCATCTCCTCGCGCATGATCTTGCCGGCGCGCTCCGACATGTTGCTGAAGAACATCTCGCGCAGGGTCTCGGAGGCGCCCTTCAGCGCAACGACCAGCTTCGACTTGTCCACCGCGCGCATCAGCGTCTGGACGCCCTGCGGGTCGATGCGCGCCAGGTCCTCGAAGGTGAACATCAGCGCCTTGATCCGCTCGGCGCTGTCGCGGTTGCGCTCCTCCAGGGCGGCGAGGAACTTGTTCTCGGTCTGGCGGTCCAGGTTGTTGAAGATCTCCGCCATCATCTCGTGCGCGTCGCGGCGGGAGGTGCGCGCCAGGTTCGACATGAACTCTGTGCGCAGCGTGCGCTCCACGTCGTCGAGCACGTCCTTCTGGACCGCCTCCATGCGCAGCATGCGCATGATGACTTCCATGGCGAAGCTCTCGGGCAGCAGGCTGAGCACGCGCGCGCCGTGGTCGGCGCGGATCTTGGACAGGACCACGGCGACGGTCTGCGGATATTCGTTCTTAAGGTAGTTGGCCAGGACCATCTCGTTGACGTTGGCCAGCTTCTCCCACATGGTCCGGCCGGCCGGGCCGCGGATCTCCTCCATGATGGCATCGACCTTGTCCCTGCTCATGACCTTGAGCAGGAGCCGCTCGGTGCTCTCGAAGGTGCCGACCAGCGAGCCGGACGAGGAGATCTGCTCGGCGAACTCCACGCACAGCCGCTCGACCAGGGTGGAGCTGATCGTCCCCAGGTTGGCCATGGTGACGGACAGCTCCTTGATCTCCTCCTCGTCCATGAACACGAACAGGTGCGCGGCCGCCTCCTCGCCCAGCGACAGCATCAGGATGGCCGCCTTTTCCGGGCCGGTCAGGCTGCGGTAGTCCTCGCGTACGCGGATGCCTGCCATGTCAGTTCCTCAAGCGCGTGCCCCGGCCGACCGCGGTGCGGTCCGGCCGGTCATTCCTGATGGAGCCAGCTGCGGATGATGGAGACCGCCTCTTCGGGATGCTTCTCGACGATCTCGCCGACCTTCTTGATCGACGAGGCGCGCACCCGGCCCTCGACCTGGTCGATGTCGATCAGCGCGTCGAGCTCGGTCGAGCCGTGGCCGCCGTTGGGCGCGGCCAGTTCGGCCGCGGCCATGCCCGGCCCGGCGGTCATCGACGGTCCGGCCAGCGCGCGCTGCAGGCCGCTCTGGTCGGTCAGCAGCCCGTCGAGGTCGCTGGCCGAGGTGCCCTCGCCGCGGTTCGAGTCGAGCGCGCGGTTGAGCAGCGGGCGGACCACCAGCAGGATGACCAGGACGGCGACGATCGCCAGGATCGCCATCTCGGCGATGCGCATCAGGTCCTCGCTGGTCAGCCCCAGCAGCCCGGTCTCCGGCGTGCCGGGGAACAGGTCCTCGGCGCCGGTAAAGCGCATGTTGACGACCTCGACGGTGTCGCCGCGGCTGGCGTCGAACCCGGCGGCGGTGCGCACCAGCGCGGCGATGCGGTCCATGTCCTCCTGGCTGCGCGGCACGTAGGTCATCTCGCCGTCGGCGACGGGCTCGTAGACCCCGTCGACCATCACGGCGACCGACAGCCGGCGCACCGTGCCGCCCTCGCGCACGCGGCTCTCGGTGGTGCGGCTGATCTCGTAGTTGGTCGTCTCGCGGACCACGCTGGTCTCGTTGCGGGCGCCCCCGCCGCCGTCGACCGCGCCCAGGTCCTCGGCCTCGGGCAGGTTGCCGGCGACGGTCACCGGGTCCAGCCCCTCGCCTTCGCTGGAGGTCGAGTTCTCCTCGACGAACTGGGTGGAGCGCGGCACCTGGCCGTCGGGGTCGTAGGTCTCCGAGCTCACGGTGACCCGGTCGAAGTCCATGTCGGCGGCGACCTGGACGAGCACCCGGCCGGCGCCCAGCGAACGCGACAGCATGGCCTCGATCTGCTCGCGCAGCCGGCGCTCGTAGTCGCGGCGCGCCTGCTCGGCGGTGGCCACGCCCATCTGCGCCGCGTCGGCACCCGGCCCCTGGGCCAGCAGGTTGCCGTTGTCGTCGACGATCGAGATGTTGTCCGGCTCCAGCCGCGGCACGGCGGCGCTGACCAGGTGCTGTATGGCCAGGATCTGCTCGCTGCCCAGGCCGCGCCGGTCGAGGCGCAGGAACACCGACGCGCTCGGCTCCTGGGTTTCGCGGCTGAACAGCTCGCGCTCGGGCAGGACCAGGTGCACGCGCGCCTGGCGCACCTGGTCGATGGTGGCGATGGTCCGCGCCAGCTCGCCCTCCAGCGCGCGCAGCCGGTTGATGTTCTGAATGAAGTTGGTCGTGCCGAAGCCGTCCTGCTGGTCGAAGATCTCGTAGCCGAGGGAGCCGCCGGTGGGCAGCCCCTGCTGCGCCATGGCCAGGCGCAGCCGGTCGACCTGATCGGCCGGGACCAGGATGTTCCGGCCGTCGCCGGCGACCTCGTAGGGCACCTCCATGGCCTCGAGCTGGGCGGCGATCTCGCCGCTGTCGGCCATCTCCAGGTCGCTGTACAGCAGCGCCATGTCCTGCGACGACATCTGCGTCGTCAGGAAAATGAAAAAGCCGATCAGCAGGACCGCCACGCCGCCCATGGCGGCCAGGCGCATCGGGCCCAGGTTTTTGAGCGTCTGCAGGAAAGCGTTCACGACCGCCCCGCCCTTGCGGAAATCCCCACGCGGCGCAACCGTACGCGCGGCGGCATGAATGCTTGGTTAATCGGGCGGCAGATTTTGCCTAGCGCACCCGAAGGCGTGCGCCGGGCTTCGCAGGCTCAGCCCAGCCTCGCCCCCCCGTCACCGCTTCCCCCCTTCCCGTCATGTATGGACGGTCCCCCTTTGGCAAGGAGTTTTTGGCTGATCGGCACAAGCGTCTGGAGCGGTCATGTATCCGGCCTGTTTGCGCGGTCTGCATGA
>Ga0081527_100368_pt1 | contig 26316 bp, 19 predicted proteins | sample HotLakmasection5_FD_70992 | JGI IMG/M metagenome (GOLD analysis project Ga0081527, IMG submission 70992) | Hypersaline microbial mat communities from Hot Lake, Washington, USA - Section #5 (SPADES assembly) (version 2) | ecosystem: Environmental > Aquatic > Non-marine Saline and Alkaline >... | reverse complement strand
TCTCCGAGCCCAGGGAAAACCATACAAGTGCGCCATGGTGGCGGCCATGCGAAAGCTCCTGATCCACATGCGCTCGGAGCTCATAAAATTAGATTCCGGACTTGCTTTATGACACAGTTGCTTTGCGTTAAAATCTTCCTGTTCATGCAACATGCGGGCTAAACTCAATGCCGCTAAGCGTATCCAGTGCGCCCGGACCAAAACTCGCTTCCGTAAAGCCAATATCCCGCAGCGAGAACGTCCATCCTCCAATGGCGCGATTATTCAGGGGCGTACTGTCTTCCATAACCATGTCCACCCTGCCCACTATGGGGGCGGCGGGAAACGAGTTGTATAAACGAGTGATGTTGGAAGTCAGGCGGGCGCCGGAACTGTTTAGTCCATAGATATTAAATCCTTCGGCGCCGTCCACTTGATTTTCGATAAAAACAATGCGGCTGTCCAAGGTGAGACTGCCAAACTGGAATTCCAGCGGAGCGCCGTTGATTAATCCGGACGTGACCTTCAATCCGGAGATCGCATCAAGGTCGGTCTGGCCTCCCGTGGGTTCCCCGACGGGAATAGCCCATGTGGTGGTCCCGTTAATGATGACCGAGGAGGCGGGAATGACGGAATAGGTGTTGAGGCCCAGCGTGACGGACACCAGATTGGCGTTCAGTTCGTAGCGCCCGTCGCTGTCGGGGTCCACCAACGGGTCGCCTGCTGGCGGGCTGGTGACGATGGAGTCAATAGCGATCAAGGTCGCTTCGACCTGGACGGCGGCCCCCATGGCGAGGGCGAGGACCAGCCATGCTCGAACATCCGGCAGCAGTGATGTTTTCATAACACGATTAAAACAAAAGGAAGGCCAGGCCGCAATCCGCAACATTGGTATAATATCCCGATCCGTTGGTATATGCGTGTCGCCAAGCGCCTGTTTACGCTTGCGCATTATGAAAAAATATTATTCATAGGTGACCAGTAAATCAACCACGCATGCGAGGGAGCCATACGATGATCATGTCCTTATTTGAAGAAGAGTCCGTCCAGCAGCGCATCGAGGAAGGCATTGTCCGTAACCGGCAGCGGGATGTGGTGCTTCTAATGAAGGGCGTGGATGGCGAACGTCTGGTGGATGCCCCGCTGGAAGTTCGGCAAGTTTCGTCCGATTTTCTTTTCGGGAGCAATATTTTTATGTTGGGCGGATATCCGTCGGCGCAGGCGAATGAGGCGTATGCGGAAGCGTTTACCCGTTTGTTTAATGCGGCTTCCGTGCCGTTTTATTGGAAGGGCATTGAACCGGAAGAGGGGGCGCTTCGATTCGGGGCGGACAGCCCGTTTGTTTCGCGCCGCCCTCCGCCCGGTGTGGTGGTGGATTTTTGTGAGGCGCACGGACTGAACATGAATGGGCATTGCCTGGTGTGGGACCATAACCGCTGGTCGGTGCCCGAGTGGGTGGTGGACAGTCAGGGCTGCGCGCCGTTGCTGGAGCGTCGCATTCGTCAAATCGGCGAGCGTTATGGTCACCGTATTCCGCGATGGGATGTGTTAAATGAAGCAGCCGGTAGCCGTCATCCCGCCTTGCGTCCCATGCCGGCCGGATACGAACGGATGGCTTTTACGTGGGCGGAGCAATATATGCCCGCCTCCGCGCACCTGATGATCAACGACACCACGGGCGCGGCGTGGGGTCCTCCCGATATTGAGGCAGGCCCGTATTTCCGGCTGATCCGTGATCTGCTTGCCGATGGCGCGCGTGTGGATGGCATCGGGCTGCAATGGCACCGGTTTAATGACACGGAAATGCAGGAATTTATGGACGGAAAGACACTGCGCCCCGATCGGCAATTCAGCGCGCTGGACACCTATCAGGCGTTTGGCTGCCCGCTTCATATCAGTGAAATCACCCTGCCTGAACCGACGTTTGCCGATGATCCCCGGGGCGCGCAGCGGGACTTGGCGGTGGCGCTGTACCGGTTGTGGTTCAGTCACCCTGCGGTGCATGCGATTACGTGGTGGAATCTGGCCGATGGCGGTGGCGCGCCCGGAGAAGACGCGCCTTCCGGCTTGTTGGACGCGGACTTAAAGCCCAAACCTGCTTATGAAGCGCTGCATGACCTTATTCATCGCGAGTGGCGCACGGGGATAAGCGGGCGGACGGGCGCGGACGGCGCTTTTGCGTTCCGTGGTTTTCATGGACGCTATGAAATCCGTTTGCATGGAAAACAAGTGCGGGAATTTTATTTGTCCGGCCAACAAGCGGAACCCATGATGCTGGATTGTCCGGTGCAAAGCTAAACCTTGCCTGCCGCTAACGTTCTTATTTTTTTCAAAAAAATAAGTGTGGTGTTAATAATATATATACAAAGATGTCTTGATGTTATATATCACATATTTCAACCTTAAAAATTATTGGGAGATAAACGGGTGAGTATGGATCAACAAATAAAGGGCGTGCCGGGAATCGGTGCCATGGGGCCTCAAGACGGGATGGTGTTATTGGAGGTGTGCGGCGACGGCTGGCACCGGGTCGGCCATGACGGGGTTGTCGGTATTCTGGCGACAGGCGATCGTAAAGTGGAATTTATTGTCTATGAGGATCGCGCGTTGGCGTATGTGCATTCCGCGATGGGGTATCCGGCCTATTATCCCGTGCCTGCTATTAAACTGGAGAAACCGGTTGAAGCCGTGTTGATGGATTTGGACGGCACGACAGTGCATAGTGAAACGTTCTGGATTTGGATCATCCAGCAAACGACAGCAAGCTTGCTGGACAAGCCTGACTTTGAGTTGGAAGACGCGGATGTGCCGTATGTGTCCGGGCATTCAGTGTCCGAACACTTGCACTATTGCATTCGCAAATATTGCCCGGACCGGACCGTGGAAGAAGCGCGCCGTTTTTATTTCGAGCACACGCACCGCGAATTGGACGCCATCATGAAAGGGGGCGGACGCAAAGGAGCGTTTACGCCGTCACCCGGCATCAAGGAATTTCTGTTAGCGCTGAAAGCAAAAGGCATCAAGTTGGGTCTGGTCACCAGCGGGCTGTATGAAAAAGCGTGGCCGGGCATTTTGTCGGCTTTTGACACGCTTGAGCTCGGCGATCCTAAACAATTCTATGATGCTATTATATCGGCGGGTTTTCCCATGCGCGACGGCGAGCCGGGCACGCTGGGCGAATTGTCGCCTAAGCCGCATCCCTGGTTATACGCCGAAACCGCGCGCGTGGGCCTGGGCATTGAGCCGTCACGCCGCCATCACGTTATTGGCATTGAAGACAGCGGCGCGGGCATCGCATCTATTGTGCTGGCAGGCTTCACAGCTTTCGGCATAGGCGGCGGCAATATTGAACAAAGCGGCACGCGCGCGTTGTGCCATTATTATGAACCCACGTTTGAAAAACTTCTGCAACACATCCTGTAAACCCGGAGACCAAATGAGCACATCTACCTCAAAACCAACGATACATATTTTAACGTATACCCACTGGGACCGCGAATTCCGCTGGGAATTTGAGCATACCCGCATGAAGCTGGTGGAGCTGATGGATAATCTGCTCGCGATCATGGAGGAAAAGCCCGCTTACAGCCATTACATGCTCGATGGGCAGGTGGGGTTGTTGGACGATTACCTCGAAATCCGCCCCGAAAATGAACCGGTAATCCGCAAGCTGGTGGCGGATGGGCGATTGGAAATTGGTCCGTGGTACAGTCTGCCGGACTGCGCGGCAGTGCATGGCGAGTCCATAATCCGCAATCTGCAATACGGGGTTAAAATCGCAAAACAATACGGCGACGTCATGCTTGCGGGACACAATGTATTTTCTTTCGGGCAAATCGCCCAATTGCCTCAATTGTATAAGCACTTCGGCATAGATACGATTCTGTTTTATAAACACATGGCCAAAACACGCAGTCGCCATCCGGAATTTATCTGGGAAGCCCCGGACGGCACACGCGCTTATGCGTCGCGCCTCGGCCCCGAAGCGCGTTGGAATTTCTTTTTTGCCGGACACATTCCTATCGTGTATGGACTCGATCCCTGGCATAAATCCTGGCATTATGACTATGGCGATCCCGCGCTGGGCAAAGTCGTGCATACGGCGGACGAAGAAGGGCACGGCTTTTTCCATGAAATCGTGGATCCGGTGACCGGGTTCCATCCCGAAAAGATTGAAATGGGTTTTGAGCGGGCTATTCAAACCGTGCAAGGCACGCTGGCGCCTGAAACACTGTTGTTTTATGACGGAACAGATTTCACCGAGCCCCATCCGATGACGCCCGAAATTGTGCAGGCGTTGCGCGAGAAGTACGGCGATCAATACGAGATCAAGCAAAGCTCGCTAACCGCATATCTAAGCGAATTGCGGGCTATACTTGAAACCCGGAAAGACCAATTGGATGTCGTGGCAGGCGCTATGCGCGATGGACCGGTGGGCGCTATTCACACCGATGTGCTGAATATGCATATGGAAATCAATCGGGTGAACGGCGCGACCGAAAACCGCTTGATTCGCCGTGCCGAACCGTTGTCCACCATGGCGTGGGCTTTGGGCATTGACCGTTATCCTCAAACGTATTTAGACAAAGCGTGGAAATTGCTGTTCCAAAGCCACCCGCACGATTCCGTGCATGGACTGGGGCCGCATGAAATCACCGAAGGGGTGACGGCCCGGATCAAGCAGGCGGGTTTGATTGCGCAAGGCGTTGAGCGGAAAGCTTTGAACAATTTAACAAAGGAAATTCATTCCGAAGACATTACGGATGCGACGGTATTTCTCGCGGTGCATAACACCGCCGCGTTTCCGCGCAGCGAAGTTGTGGAAGCCTGGGTGGATATTCCGGCGGAAATAGCGCTGAAAGATGTGTTGATCGAAGACCTGTCGGGACAGGCTTGTGAGCTGCAGGAAGTGTCGCGGGAAACAACGCGCGGCGGCATTTATCACGCGCGCAGCCGGAATATGCCGTTTTATTGCACCCGCGTGCATCTTCTGTTTTACGCGCCGGACGTGCCCGCTATGGGGCATAAGACGTTCAAAATAAAGTGGACGGAACGCGCCGAGTATCCGTATCCGCACGAGAATTGGGATCCGCCGCGCATCGTGGAGAACGATCTACTGGTCGCCCCTGCGCGGGCCCGGAACAACCATGTAGATGTGCGCATTCATGCCGACGGGACTTTTGATGTAACGGATATCGAAACAAACCGCACGTACGCCGGTTTGCATTATCTGTTGGATCAAGGCGACATTGGCAATATGTGGATGTCCGACGTACCCGACGAGGATGCCGTTATCCAGTCGAAAGGGCAGCCCGCGGAAGTCTCCTGCACGCGGCATGGCGCGCTGGAAGTGCGGTTTGAAATCACGTCGCGCCTGCGCGTCCCGGCCCGCTTTGATTTTCAGCGGATGAAGCGATCGGATGAACACGAAACCATCACCGCCAAAACACAGCTAATCTTGAGAAAAGACGCGCGCCATCTGGAAGTCCGCACGGAAATAGACAATACCGCGCGGGATCACTACATAAAAATGTGTTTCCCGACAGGCTTGCGCGCGCAGACCACTTGTGCGGACTCCGCTTTAGCGGTCTCGCATTATCCGGCCAAACCTGATTTACGCACGGACTTGGCCCGGCATCCTGCGCAGTTATGGCTTGATCTGCATGATGGCCAAAACGGTCTGGCCATTTTATCGCGTTCCACCCGTGACTATGAAATACTCGATGAAGCCGATGGCCAGGTGATTGCGTTAAGCATGGTGCGGGGCGCGCGCTTGCGTGTGCCGTGCGACAATCGTTTGTGGATGGAGTATCCCGGTGACGAAAGCGCTCAATGCCTCGGCCCGACCGTGCATGAATACGCCATCATGCCTCATGCGCGTTCTTGGGATGAAGCCGGATTGTATGTAACGGCCTTGCAGTATAACCAGCCGTTGCGCAGCGTCCAGTTTGGCAAGCAGTCCGGTTCCCGTCCGGCCGAAGCTTCGTTTCTGGCCGTGGATAATCCAAATGTGGTTTTAAGCGCTCTAATCAAGGACCCGGACCGCGAAAGCGTGTTGGTGCGTTGCTTTAATCCGACCGAGAAAGCGCAAACCGCGTCGCTTACGCTGGGCTTTGATGTCGCGGCGGCATGCGAAATATCCTTGGCGGGTGAACGCCAATCCACGTTGCCGCTCGAAGGAAATGCAGTGGCTATACATGTAGGCAAAGGACAAATTCTTACTGTTGAAATGCAACCGGAGAAATAGGCAACATGACCACGTCTTATCGCGCGCATTATATTCCCAATTCCCATCTGGATCGTGAATGGACCATGGACTTCCAGCACACCCGCGTGCTGACGGTGGCTTTCATTGATCATTTGCTCGAAATTCTGGAAACCGTGCCCGACTACCGGTTTCTGATGGATTCCCAGACGCTTCCGTTGGAGGATTATCTGGGTATCCGTCCGGAGGAGGAAAAGCGGATTCGATCGTTTGTGACAGCCAATCGTTTACATATCGGACCGTGGTATTCCGCGCCGGACATGAACATGATCAGCGGGGAAGCCATCACGCGGAATCTGTTGATCGGTCATCGTGAAGCCTTGCGTTTCGGGAAAGTAATGAAAACAGGCTACACGCCTTTTGGCTTTGTCCATATTTCCCAACTGCCCCAAATCTATCGGGGGTTCGGCATTGACACCTGTTTTTTTTATCGAGGCATCAGCAAAAAACTGTGTGAAAAAGCCGAATTTATTTGGGAAGCGTCCGACGGCAGTCGTGTGCTGGCTTCGCGCATGAGCGATAAGCCGCGTTACAATTACTACATGAACATCTGGCGCAATGGCTTGTACGCCGATCAGCCCGAACGCCTTGACCGTCTCTATCACTGGCCGACCGGACAACAGCCATTTAAAATGTGTGACAAGGAAACCCGCTACGAACACGGGACGCTTTTAAAAAGGAGCTATCGCCTCGATAAAGCCGTAATCCGAAAAGAACTGGAAGCATTAATCGAACGCGAAAAAAATACGTTCGGCACGCATGAGTTGGCGTTTATGCACGGATTTGACACTTCCGCGCCGGATATGCTTGAAGATGAAGTTCTGAGACTTTGCCAAGACATGATGCCGGATGGCGTGGAGCTTTTCTACAGCTCGCTTCCCGAATACGCCGATGCGCTGAAACGCGCGGTGGATATACATAGTCTTCCCGTGTTGCGCGGCGAAATGAAATATCCGGAAATCAAACCTTCCGGTTTTCATCAAACATTCATTAACATCATTTCCACGCGTCCTGCCCAAAAACAAAAGATGACCCGGGCGGAAAATCTGCTGGTGCGAAAAGCTGAACCTTTCGCCGCCGTAGCGCACGGGCTGGGTCAACCATGGCCCACACCGTTTGTGGATCAGGCCTGGCGGCATTTATTAAAAACGCATGCGCATGATACGGTAGGCGGATGCGCCATTGATCGCGTTGAAGAAGATGCGATGTATCATTTGAATCAGTCGCATGCCATCGCAAAAAGCACGTTGAAAGAAAGCCTTGGCGCTATTCAAGCGCGCATCGAAACCGGTTCGATAGGAACCGACGCTATTCTGATCACGCTTTTCAACCCGTCTCCGTATAACCGCACGGAATCCGTGACGTGTTTCGTGGATATCCCGCGCGCGTTAAACATGAATACCTTCCGGCTTGTGAATCAACAACAAGAGACCATCCCGTTGGTGGCGCGGAAGACCGGCGCGGTGGGCAAAGTGTATCGTGATCCCAAAGATCTGGCGTTGTATTGTGATTGCGACGAAATGGAAGTGACTTTTGAAGCCCGTGACGTACCTGCGCTTGGGTACGACACGTATAGCCTTGTCCCTGGCCAGCCTGTCGAGCCGGAAGCAGGCGTGACGTCCGGTGAGCGTGAAATGGAAAACGAGCACATCAAAGTCGAAATCGCGTCCAACGGCGCTTTGCGTATGACGGAGAAATCCTCGGGCAAAACATTTAACGGGCTGCATGTGTTTGAAGATAAAGGCGAGGCGGGCCATCCCTGGATGCATATGACCCCGCAACGCGATGAGCGTATTACAAGTGAATCGGCGACCGCCCGGATTCGCAAAATCGAAGATTCGCCTCTGCGCGTGCGGTTTGAAGTAGCGCTTACCTTGGATGTGCCTGCGACCACGCTTTATGACCGGGAAGACCGTGTACGAAATCTAGGCGAGGAAAAATCATGGCGAAGCGAAGAGCGTGTGCCGCTCGAAATCGTATCTGTCCTGACTCTCACGCCGTCGGCCCGCGCGCTTGACGTTCAGACTACGGTCAACAACCAAAGCCGGAATCACCGGCTGCGTATGTTGTTCCCCACAGGGCTTAAAACCGACGTCATGTTCGCGGATAATCCATACGACGTGCTTGAGCGCCGGATTCCGCGCGATGAACAGCATCCGTTGCTTGGCATCAAAAATATAGATTACTCGTTCTTAACCATGATTGATCTGCACGACACAACCGGCGGACTTTCTTTCCTCGGCGTTGGCTTGAAGGAATATGAAGTGTTGGATGACGCAACGCGAACGCTCGCAGTCACACTGTTCCGTTCGTGTGAAAACTGGTTATGCACCACCAGCGTGTGGGATTTCGTGCCGGACGAAGGTTTGCAGGCGCTAGGCGCGCATGTATTCCACTACCGCCTGTATCCGCATGCGGGCGGATGGGAAGAAGCGGAGTCCTTGCATGAGGCGGAGAAATTAAATCTGCCTTTAATCCCGTGCCAGGCGGGAGCCGATCCTGTGGGCGCGGGACAAAACCCGCTGCCGATGCGCCAATCGTTTCTTTCGATAGATCATCCAAACGTCCGCTTGAGCGGGCTTAAGAAAGCCGAAGACTCCGACGCGCTTATCTTGCGTGTATTTAATCCGACTTCCGCGGATGTCGCGTGTCAGATACGCATGGCCCTGCCGTTGAAGGCGGTGCAGGAAACAAACATGAACGAGGAAGCTGTGGAAGATAAACGGTCGTTAACAGATGGATGTCTAGCGTTAACGTTAAAAGCCAAACAAGTCCGCACGTACGCATGGCATAAACAATAAGCGAAAGGAAAAAAGTATGGACCGGAGCCAGATCAACATCGGTGGCACATTCCCACATTTGGCGGTCAAAGCAGGTGATTTTCCCGCTCGCACGGAAACAGGCATCGGCGCGCTCATGCCTTGGGCGAACCGCTTGTGGTTTGTCACGTATGTGGCGCATACACACATCAGCGGCAGTGGCACGGGGCTATTCTCCATTGATGACAATCTGGTTATGTCGAAACATAAAGCCAGCCGGGTAGGCACGTATGCGAACCGGATGGTTCATGCAGAATCCAATCAACTGATCATCGGTCCGCATGCTATTGACGTAGAAGGTTCGGTAAGGACATTTGAAAAGCTGGTGGACATACGATTGGCTGCCACGGCCCGGCATCTGACGGACCCTGCGAAGAAAGTTTATTTCCTCGGCATGGAAGGCCAGTTTTTCGAAGCCGATGTCCACACGCTTAAAGTCAAACTGCTCTATAATCTGTTGGACGAGCTTAAGATTCATGACGCGCCGCATTTTAAAGATGCTTTTACCGATCATGATCGCGTCGTTGTCGCGAATAACAGTTATTATCCCAAGGATTTTAAACGCGGGTATAGTGATGGTCGTTTAGCTGAATGGGACGGTCAAACATGGAACGTTATTGAACGCACTCAGTTTAATACCGTGACCGGACGTTGTTCCGGCTCTCTGGGGCGCGCCATTTATGCCGTGGGACAGGATCGCGCTTCTACGCTGCTGCGTGTGTATCTTCCGGAAACCGGTTGGCGTCTCTATCGGCTTCCCAAAAGCACCCATACACAGGATCACGCCTGGACAACCGAGTGGCCGCGTATTCGCGAAATTGAATCGGAACGATGGTTGATGGATGCGGGCGGCATGTTTTACGAGCTGCCCGCCATGACATACGATCATGCGATTTGGGGCATTGTCCCGATCTGCAGGCACCTTCGCATTATTGGCGATTATTGTTCCTGGAACGGATTGCTGGTATTAGCAGGCGATCAAGCCACGCCGATCAACGACTCGAATTGTTTTATCGGCCAGCCGCAGGCCAATCTCCGGTTTATCAACACCGACGACTTATGGCAGTTCGGCGGCCGTCCGGCCGGATGGGGCGGACCCTGGTGGGAAACAAAAGTCAAAGCAGGCGAGGCGTCCGATCCCTACCTGATGAACGGATTCCAGGAAAAATGTTTGCATGTAAGTCATACGGATACCAAAACGCCACTGAAGTTCGATATCGAGCTGGATTTTCAGGGCACAGGCGTATGGCATCCCTACAAGAAAATAGTCACATCCAAAGGGTACGCGCTGCACGTCTTTCCATCCGGGTTAAGCGCGCACTGGGTGCGTCTCGTGCCGCATCGTAACACCAAAGTCACCGCGCAATTCTTTTATTCCTGATGTCATTATCCATACAACGCATACTTGATCAGCTTACACTGGAAGAAAAAGTGGCCATGTGCCATGCGCATGCGCTTTTTTCCTCCGCGGGTGTCCCGCGGTTGGGGATCCCTGAACTCGTCATGTCTGACGGGCCGCACGGGGTGCGGCAGGAATTTAATCCGCACGGGGGATGGACGGTGGCCGAAGGCGTGGACGATGCCGTGACGGCTATGCCGGTGGGAATTTGTCTGGCTGCAACCTGGAATCCGGATTTGGCGGAAGCGTATGGCGATGTGCTTGGCGCCGAAGCGCGCGCGCGCGGAAAAGATATTTTGCTCGCGCCGGGATTCAATATCATTCGAACCCCGCTATGCGGACGGAATTTTGAATATTATAGTGAAGACCCTTGTTTGATTAGCGCGCTGGCGCCCCGCGTGGTGCAAGGGATTCAACGTCACGACGTGGCGGCATGCGCCAAACATTTTGCCTTGAATAATCAGGAACTGAATCGCGGCGGCGTAAACGTGGAAGTGGACGAACGCGCCTTGCGCGAAGTGTATCTGGCTGGCTTCGAAGCGGCGGTGAAGCAAGGGGACGTGCTTACGGTTATGGGCGCTTACAACCTGTTCCGGGGACAGCATTGTTGTCATCACCGGTATCTGCTGCGGGACATTTTGAAAGGCGAATGGGCTTTTCAAGGTCTTGTGGTTTCCGATTGGGCGGGCGTGCATGATACGGCTGAAGCTGCGGCGAACGGACTCGATATAGAAATGGGGGGCGGTTCAAAGTACGACCAATATTATCTAGCTAATCCGTACCTGGAGGGCTTGCGGGACGGACGCTATTCCTTGGATGATCTGGATGACAAAGTCCGGCGTATTTTGACGGTAATGGCCGCGTTAAAGATGCTGCCGGATCAGGAGCCGCGCGCAACCGGCGCGATGAAAACGCAAAAGCATCAAAGCGCGGCGCGTCGGGTAGCGGCGGAAGGCATAGTGTTGATGAAAAATGAGGGCGCACTGCTGCCACTCGATCCCTCTCGCATCCGGAAACTCGTGGTGGTCGGGCAGAATGCTGTATTAAAACATGCCCATGGGGGCGGCAGTTCCGAAGTCAAACCGCTTTACGAAATCGCGCCGCTGGAGGCGTTGCAAGAACGCGTGGGCCAGCAAATGGAAATTACTTATTTCAAGGGGTACCCGCAGGATCCTGACGGATTGGATAGCCCGGATATACGTTTGATGGATACCGATGTAGCGGGTGTGCGTGGATGGAAAGCGGTTTTCTATGATGCGTTTTATCCGAAAGGCTCGCCGGTCTTGCGGCGAACCGATGCGGCGATTGATATTAAATGGGATACCGTTGCTCCGGTCGGGGATCGTTTGACCGGATTTTCCGCAGTGTGGGAAACCAACGTGACTGCGCCGGAATCCGGACGCTATCTTTTTTCGTTAAATGCATCCAATGCCGCCTCGCTGGAAGTGGACGGAAAGCGGATCATGCATATTGCGGAAAACCGGGAACCCGCAACCCTGACGCATGACATGGAATTGGAAGAAGGACGGACGTATACTTTCCGTGTCACGTTGTGGGCGCACTATGTTCCGGTTGTACTTCGATTTGGCTGGATTGTGCCTTCCCGGGCCGCATCCCGCGAAGCGGATGGGCAGCAGGCTTTGTTGGAAGCAGCCCGGAAAGCGGATGCCGTATTGTTTTTTGGCGGGCTTAACCATTTGTTTGATAAAGAAGCGTCGGACAGGGAATCGTTTTCTTTGCCCTACGGCCAGGACCGGCTGATTCAACAGCTTGCGGAAGCCAATGCGCGCACGGTCGTGGTGACGTATGGCGGGGGAGCTTTCGCGTGTCCGTGGATTGAACAGGTGCGCGCCATGCTGCATGTGTGGTATCCGGGCATGGAAGGCGGTCACGCGGTAGTGGATGCGCTTTGGGGAGACGTCAACCCATCCGGAAAACTGCCGGTCACTTTTCCAAAACGGCTCGAAGATTGCGCCGCGCATTCCATGGGCGAGTACGGTATCGAGCAAAGCCGCTATACCGAAGGAATATTTATCGGATACAGGCATCATGACCGGCAGAATATAGATCCTTTGTTTTGTTTCGGGCACGGTTTGTCCTACACCTCGTTTGCCTACAGCGATTTGCATGTTGAACCCGGCGATGATCTTGTCGTGTCGTTCACGCTTACCAATACAGGCGCCCGCGCAGGCGCAGAGGTGGCGCAATGTTATATTGGCAAGCCTACGTCGCGCGTGGAACGGCCCGCATGCGAATTGAAAGCGTTTCAGAAAATAATGCTTGCTGCCGGAGAATCCAGACGTCTTACGTTGGTTGTTCCGCGTCAGCACCTGGCGTATTATGACGAAGCCGCGCGCGCGTGGACGGTGGAACCCGGTCGTTACATGTGCGCGATGGGCGCTTCATCGCGGGACAAGCGTCTGGAAGTTGATTTTGAGTTGCAACCCTAACCACATAAAGAGAGGAGCATGGTATGAATGCGAATCCAACGCCGCTGCGGCGCAAAGGATATGGTTTTACGCTGGTGGAGTTGCTGGTGGTCATTGCGATTATCGCGATGCTTGTTAGCTTGATGATGCCTGGAGTGCAACGCGCGCGCGCAATGGCCGAGGATGCTGTGTGTAAATCCAACCAACGTAGTCTGGGCAACGCGTTCGCGGGTTACGCCAGTGAGAACGGAGGTTATTTTCCTATCCTGACGACCCGGAATAATCTTTGGGACTTTAGCCCGGATGCGTATGTCTGGCACACGGCTATCCTCAAGGATCAGAACGACGGGGAGGATATGCTTACGCGCGCCAGTTCCAGCGTGCTTTATTGCCCGGCGGACCCGGATCCTCGTTGGAACGATCCGAATGCGGCGTCATGGAGTCGCGGGGAGCGCGTCAGTTACGGCTACAATGCTTACTTTGGCGCGAGGTTGTATGACGTCTGGCCCGGCGCGTTCCCCGGCCTCGACAAGCCGCTACGGTACGATCAAGTTCGCCGTCCGTCCGATGTGCTTCTGGTTTCCGATGCCGCCATCAACTGGCCCCCTGCGAATTGGTACGAAATTTATCCTTGGAACGATCGCTGGAATGGCGGTTTCCCGCTGGCACGCCATGGCACACATGGGGACGCGTGGGCCAATGTGCTCCGCCCCGATGGACATAGCAGCAGTGTGCAGGAGCCGATCACGGATAATCAGCCGTGGGCCGCATACTACCGGCCCCCGGCGGAGGGGGGGTACGGCAATTTCTGGGACTTCGGACATCGTTGGGATCCACGCAATTAAAGTTCTATGACGCCAGACACTAAAATGGTTCTATCCATTATCCGGGCAACACAGAGGTTGCCCCTCCCGGCGTGTGTCTGTAAAGCCATGGATAATCCGGCGTTCTGGAGGGACGCGCTCCGTCGCGTCCAAAAAGTGTATCGGAACATCAAGGATACGGATATGGAACGATTAAATCCAATGCATTCAAATGAAGGAGCATCATGAATATCTTTATTTATGTTATCATGTTGATGGCAGGGGGCGGTATGATTTACGGGATCATCCAGCAGCGGCGTGGCGCTGTTTGGGGGCACAAACTGGCTGTGCTCTCTGCAGTCGTTGCTTTAATGATGACGATGTGGACCGTGCTGCGGGGGGGCGGCTCGAAAATTGATGCAAAGGAAATTCGCAAACGCGAGGCAGCATTTGAACGGATTGCGGTGGAGCGGCTGGGTCAATATCTGGCCGAAAATCATGCCGGAGCCAACGCGTTGGTGATTAAACCTATCGCGTTCGGGGGCATGCGTGAAACACTTGAAGCACAAGTGGCCGGGTTGCTTAATGGACTTGGCGACGCGGTGTCTGTTGTGGAAGTCGTCACGCCCAAACTCCCACAGGAATTTATCGAGATGATGGATCGGGCCGGCACGAAAGTAGACGTGATGGAGATGCCCCCGATGACGGATGTTTCCCTTTATCAGGCGGAACGTTTTAATGCCCTCGTGCGGGATTACAGCGATAAGGTAGATATTGTGATTAGCCTGGCGGGCTTGCCGTCCGATATGCAGAATCTTTATATCTGGCGCGCAAACACCCCCCCCAAGCTCGCGGTCTATGGTTCCCCATACATGCCGGGCGTGTTGGAAGCCATTGAGCAAGGTTTCATTGTAGCGTATGTCACCTATCGGCTTGACGCCGACCCGGAGACGTACCGGATCATGCCCAAAGGAGTGGAAGATTTTGATAGCCGTTATCATCTGATCACGCCCCATACCGTTGGGGCAATGGATGCGGATCACCCCATGCGACTTTTCCGGTAATTTCGCGAATGCGCACGGATGTTGTATAGTTAGAAGTAGAATTTTTATGAGTGGATGTGATGGGATGAAAAGCAGGATTGCATTAGGACTATGGATCGTCATGGCGTGCGTTTGGGTCGCAGGCGCGCAAAAGCCCCGGACTTGGTCCAGCACGGGCGGGGCAACGGTTACCGCGTCGTATGCCGGGTTCGAGAACGGCGTCGTTGTGCTTAAACAGGAGGACGGGAAACTGCTTCAAATTGACGTGCGTATGTTGGTGCCGGATGATCAGGAAGCCGTGCGCAAACTGGCGTTGGCTGCGGGCATATTTCCGATTTGGGCACAGGCATCACTACACAAGCCGCCACCAATCAATTGCCTTCTTTTGCAGATGGCATCTGGAAAGGCAAATATATGGTTTATGCGTCCGATTATTACCGGGCATTTATTACGGCGTATGGCATGAAACTGACGATTCAGCCCCTTGATCAAAATAACGAAGTTGGTCCCGAGATCGTGCATAGCTTCCGGGTATTCTTTACCGATCCCTCCAAGCCGTCCGCGCAAAAACATAAAGGGCGCGCAATTGCTCGTTTCGATACGCTGACGGAGCCCGTCATGATCGGTGTGGCTGGTCAACCCGGCTCTCGTCCCCCTCCGGGTGGTTATACACACACGGCTGTGCTTTCCGGCGTTCTGGACGATGACGTATTCTTCGCCTACACATTTGAGTTCGAGCCGACAGTCATCCGTTTTTCAACCGTCATTAAAGATCCCGAGGGAATCGCGTTTTCATCGCGGGGCGACCACTCGGTTAGTGTCCGGCAATCGCTGGATGCAAAAGACTATGCGTCGCTCGACGATATTAAAGCGGCTTCGGAAGGGTGGGAAATCACCTTGGATGGCAAGGATATGCGGGAAACGACTTTTCCCTTTTGGCCCATGCTCCATACGTCAACAGGCGGTGTGGATACTCTCATCACGAAAGGTCCTTGGGGAAGCCGGATCTTGCATGTAGATATGCCGCCCACGAAATATCGCGATGCTGAACCCCGGTTTACCACCTTTAGTCCTACCTATACAGGCAGGCCGGCTCTGGACGGATTTAGGCTCTACCGGCCTTTTTATCTGAGCCATGGCGATTTTGAAGCCGCATACACGATCACGTTTAAGTGAACCGCAAAAGGGTGGGGGGTAGCCCTGTTCCAGCCTGAGAGCGTAACCGTTGTTTTAAATCCCGGCTTGTTTGCATGATGTTCTTGTGAATAATCATTAGTCATGCACAAAAAAAATACAACGCTGATTGCGCCGTCTGTGAAGCGCGCTGTGCAGCTTATGCAGGCGCTGGCGGAGGGCGGGGAGCACACGTCGTTGGGCCTCTCGCGTAAACTACGTATAAGTCAAAGCAGTTGTTATCGTATCCTGAAAACCCTCGAACAGGCTGATTGGATCCGGATGGACGGACAGAAGCGCTATGTTTTTTCAAGAGGATTGCGTCCTTTCGTGATGCCGCTTCTGGAAGAGGAGCGGCTGCTGGCGCGCGTACAAGCTGTGCTGGACCGGTTGGCCGCGGAGCTTGAGCTATCCGTGAAATGCTCGGTGCGCGAAGGTCCCGATCAAGTCACGCTTGCGCGCGCGGAAAGTCCGCGTCCCCTGGCCGTGTCCAGCCCTGTCGGCGCGCGTTTCCCTGTGGTGACCGGGGCGTCGGGCGCATGCCTGCTTTATCCGCTGAAGCCCACCGCGCTTCACGAGATTGTCGAGGATGCCCGGAAAAGAGAACGCTGGGGATACGAAAATGAGGCGCTATTAAAAAAACGCCTGGCCCGTCTCCGTCGAACCGGCATGTGCGAAAACATCGGTATGCATCCGCAAGGGATTGATTCGATTTCCGTGCCTCTGTCTCTGGCCAACGAGCATTATGCATTGACGCTCATCGGCTTGCGGGGTGATTTTGATGAACCGCGTCGCCGCGCTTTATGCCGCCGCCATTTGAAAGATGCCGTACGCGCAATTTCGGGGGTATGATATGCTTATCGCCATGACTGCGTATCCTCACTGTTATCGCATCCCTGTCCATCCCGCCGATGTCCCTGGTCTTGTATCGTTCTGGGATTTTCAGGAGCCCGAAGGACCGCGCACCGCATGTTCCGGGCAACCCTACGTTTTGCGCGAAGGAGCGCGGCCTGTCGCGCGCGTGGAAGCGCCGGGAAATCCATGGGGACCGTTTGCGGCCCACTTGCGGGAAGGGGATTATCTGCTATGTCCCCGTCGCGCCTGTCCGGAACTCGATATCCATGGAGCGGGCTCGGGGGTGACCGTGCTGGCCTGGCTGCGCCGCGACCCGGTGCGTGAAAGTCATTGCGAATTTGTGGCGGGGCAATGGAATGAAACCGCGCGAGGCCGTCAATATGGACTGTTTATGGATATTAACGTGTGGGGCGGACGCCACGGTGTGTGCGCGCATGTGTCGCGGGACGGCGGTCCGACGCCCGGCTATCGTTATTGCATTGATGCCGCGATTGGTCCGACCCCCGTGCCTGTGGGGGAGTGGAGTTGCGTAGCCATGACGTATGATGGCTTTCATGCAAGCGCCTGGTTAAACGGACGCATGGATATTCAGCCGGTTATCAACCCTTATGCCATGGCTGGCGGGTTGCATGACGGAGGCGCGTCGGGATCTGATTTTACCGTGGGCGGAGTTCACCGTAGCGGGGAAATGGGTAATTTTTTTGCAGGCCTGCTAGGCGGTCTGGCGGTTTACCGCCGCGCATTAACGCCGGCAGAGATGTTGGCTCTGGCTGAACCAACGCCGGGTAGCTAAGGCAGCCCTTCCTGTTTGGTTCTTATACCGTGCGGGGTTTCTGTATTACAGGTCGCAAGGCTATTCGCTTATGTTGGGACAAAGGAGCTGGATAGGCACTTAAACTCTTTAATAGGAACCATCTCGATACGCGGTTTCCCGCTTGGACGATCTTCAATGATATCAATCAACCGTTCCACGGCGCGGTCGGCAATCGCTTCGCAGTCTTGAATGGCGATGATTACTTTCTCCGCAGGGGATGGTTCACCGGTCCACTCATCAAATACGCCGAAAATTAGCCTGCGCCCCTGAAGTAGTTCTGCCTGTTGGACCGCAAAATGATGAACATAAAACTGGCTCGAACCGACAATAGCCACGGTGTCTGTCAGGTGGTCTGGATTCCAGTGTGCTGGAATTTCCATCAAATTTATGGATGGGATGTTATTTTTCTGAAAAGCTTGCTGTGCAAAATCTTTTCTTGTCCGGGCAACAGGATTGGGTTCTCTGAATAAACAGATAGCCGAAGTCGCGCCCGCATCCGCACAGCGCTGCGCTAACTCTTGCGCCGCTTTCCGGTTCTCCGTTGTGACGACAGGTACTGGAAGTTCCTCGATGAAATTATCCACAAATACCATCGGAAAATTTTGACGTGTCAGTTCGTCGAGCATGTACACATCGTTCACATGTCGGCGTGGCAGGATGATGGCCCCATCGGTCAGTCCTTGCGCGGCTTGTTCAAGCATTTGCTCATAATGCGCCTCGCTATGGCCTTCCAATTGGCCAAAGTTATCGCAATCATGCAGCGCGGCAAAAAGTGAATAGTCTTGTTCATTGGCATGGTGGCTTGCATGGCGGACAATCCGGTAGTCCGTGGAAGCATCGAGGGAGGGCATGATCACCCATAACGTCCGGCTTTTGCCGCCCGCCAGATTGCGCGCCAGCAGGTTGGGTCGGTAATTCAAGCGGTCAGCAGTTTCTTTAATACGCTTTCGCGTGGCGGCTTTCACGCGCGGATCCGCGCGCATGGCGCGTGATACCGTAGAGATGTCCACTCCGCAAATCTTGGCAATGTCATGTAATGTGATTTTTGCCATCCTCTTTCCTCGCTACCTTGCTGATACTGCGCAACCCTTTGTTTTATGAGGGCATATATTACTATAATGAATATATCCCGCAAGAATTAAGGGAAAAGACAACTCCATTTCGGTATGAAATCATCACTAAAATCAAATATGCAAGCGCTTGTATAATTTTCTTGTTTTTTGAGCCGCTTTCTATATACGATGTAAAAATTATGAGAGAAGTGTGCAAATCTATGGGTTTGGTGCCATTATGAAGTGGTTGGATTGGTCTATTGTTATTGCCGCCGTGATGACCATAATATGGGTAGGGCGGACGACCAGTCGTTACATGCAGGGGGTCAGCGATTTCCTGGCTGCCAACCGGCTGGCGGGCCGTTATATGCTGACGATCAGTGCGCAGGTGGCAGGCACGGGGCTGGTGTCGGTGATCGGGGCGTTTGAAGTGGCGAGCGAGGCCGGGTTTACTGCGGCTTGGTGGAGTTTGATGTCCATCCCGGTGTTCATGGTCATCGCCTTGTCCGGCTTCTTTTTCTACCGCTATCGCGAGACGCGTTCGTTGACCTTGGCGCAGTTTCTTGAAAAGCGGTATGGCAGCAATTTCCGGAAGTTCGCGGGTATCGTCTGCTTCCTCACAGGGTTGATCAATTTCGGCGTGTTCCCGATTGTGTCCGCCCGCTTCTATGTCCATTTCCTCGGCTTGCCCGCGACGTTCGCTCTTCCGGGGGTGCCTTTTGAAATCTCCACGTTTGCTGCGGTGATGGCACTGGACTTGAGCATTGCGCTGATGATGGTGTTGATGGGGGGGCAGATCAGCGTAATGGTAACGGATTGCGTACAGGGGATCTTTTCGCTAATCGGTTTTGTCCTGTTCGCCGTGGTGGTGCTGGTGTTGATCGGTTGGGCGGATATCCAGACAGCCTTGGAGGCCGCGCCGATGGATGCCTCGATGTTGCATCCCATGCAAAGTAGCGGACACCGGAATTTTAATATGTGGTTCTTTATGATCGGTATGATCGGCGGCGTATTTTCAATGGTGGCATGGCAGGGTTCACAAGGCTATAACGCCAGCGCCCGCTCGCCGCACGAGCACAAGATGGGACAGATCATCGGCGGCTGGCGCTGGGCCGTGACGCAATGGATGGCAATGGTGCTCGCGGTGGGCGCATTCACCATCCTGTCCCAACCGCAATACGCGGACTTGGCCTCGACGGTTCAGGCGCAATTGGACGTCATTGCAGACCAGACCACCCGCAGGCAGATGACGGTACCGCTGGTGCTGTCGGAAATACTGCCGGGGGGTGTCAAAGGCCTTTTTTTTGCTGTGATGATCTTCCTGTCCATCACGACGCATAACACCTATTTGCATTCCTGGGGGAGCATCTTTATCCAAGATGTCTTTATCCCTTTCAGGGGGAGACAATACGGGGCCAAAGAGCATATCCGTTTGCTGCGCTGGTCTATTCTCGGCGTGGCCGTGTACGCGTTCATTTTCGGGATGTTCTACTCGCCTACGGTGCCGATTTTCATGTACTGGGCCATTACGGGCACGATCTGGCTGCCCGGTGCGGGGGCGGCGGTCATCGGCGGCATCTACTGGAAGCGCGGCACCACGTCTGCGGCCTATGTGGCGATCGCCTGCGGCATGGCCATCGGCATTTTTGGACTGATTGTCCCGCCGTTGTATGAACGGCACACCGGCGACCTCTTCCCGTTGACCAACCAGATCCTGTTTTTTATTGCCCTTGTGATTTCCTCCGTGAGCTACGTCGCCGTCTCGCTGCTGACGTCACGCGGGAAAGTATTCAATCTGACACGTCTACTGCATCGCGGCGAATGGGCGATTGAGGGCGACCATACGTTTTATGAGCAGTTGAAAATCAATTTCTGGCAGCGTCTGGTGGGAATCAACAAGGAATTTAGCCCGGTGGACCGCTTCCTGGCCGTTGCGCTGGTGGTGTGGAACCTCGGCTGGGTGGGGCTGTTTCTGGTGGTGACGGTGCTGAATGTGATTTCCCCTTTCAGTGTGGCTTGGTGGGCCGGGTTCTGGCGGGGGTATGTCTGGTTCTATCTGGTCTTCAATATTGTGTTGGCCATTTGGTTCACGACCGGCGGCATCATGGATATCCGCTACCTGCTGCGCAAACTGGCAACGGTAAGCCGGGATGCAACGGATGACGGACGTGTTGAAGAGCAAGTAGAGGAGTTGAAAGTGGAGGAAAAAGAAGCGGAGCCTCTCCCGAAAGCTACGGAAGCGGATAAGGAACATCGGGAATGAGAATTGCATTTATTTTAAAAGTAAAACCGGACGCCCACGAGGAATACGAACGTCGCCACCGTCCAATCTGGCCGGAGCTGGAGTCGACCATCAAAGCGCATGGCGGGCGCAGTTACTCCATCTTTTTGGATCCGGAAACCAGCTTGCTGTTCGGTTATGCCGAAATTGAGGACCGGGGACGTTGGGACGCCATCGCGGATACGGAGGTCTGCCGCCGCTGGTGGAATTACATGGCGGATATCATGGAAGTCAATCCTGACCGCAGTCCCTGGTCCAAACCATTGCAGGAGGTTTTTCACATTGAATAGTACCGACCCGAGCACAGACTCCGCCTCGTCCGCGCGTCCCGAGACGGGCTATGACATGCATCTGATCTTGAACACGCACTGGGACCGCGAATACCGATGGTCCTTTCGTGAAACGCAGATGCGCCTGCTGGAAGCCGTGGACATCCTATTGGACACGATGGAGCGGGATCCCCGTTTTTCGGCCTTCCATCCCGACTCGCAAGCATCGTTCCTGGACGACTATCTGGAAATGCGCCCCGAACGCCGCGAACAGGTGTGCCGCTATGTCCGGGAAGGCCGTCTGCTGGCCGGCCCGTGGTATACGCTGCCCGCCGAATTCGTCGTGAGCGGGGAATCGCTCGTGCGGAATCTCCTGATGGGGCACCGCCTGGCCAACGAGTGGGGCGGGGTGATGAAGGTGGCCTACAACATTTTCTCGTGGGGGCAGGTCTCCCAGTTGCCGCAGATCTACCGGCAGTTCGGTATGGACACGATCCTGTTCTATCGCGGCATTGACCAATCCAAATTGGAGCGACTGGAGTTCTGGTGGGAAGCCCCGGACGGATCGCGCGCGTTGGGGCATACCTTTGGATCCTACCACCGGCTGAATTTCTGGGTCTATGTGTACAATCCCTTCATCAAAGGGCAACGTAGCAATAGCAGTTTTGCGGACGGCGCCTACGACATTAATGCCATTCAACGGGATGGAGGATTGATGGCGCGTATGGCGGACGGATACAGCACGCACGACCTGAACCATCATGTATTGCGCCAACCCTGCAAGCGGGATATTGACGCCGCGCTGGACGGCATGCGCTCCTTGCTGGGTACCGTAAAAGATGTGTCATCCACCCGGAACCTGCTGTTTCTGCAAGGGTTCGACCAGGAAAATCCCGACCCTGTGGTGCCGGATCTGGTGGAGGCCATTAATGCGCACATGGATTACGGAACCTTGCGCATCAGTCGACTGCCCGATTACATTCAAGCCCTGCGCGAGGGCATGAAGGAAAATGGCACGATGGACGCCTTGCGCACGTTCCACGGCGAGATGCTGAACGTCGAGACCAGCGACGACGCCTTTGCCCCGCTGTACAACGGGACCTTTTCCGCCCGTATGCCGCTGAAGCTGCAGAACGCCGACGCGCAATACCGCATGGAGCGATGGGCCGAGCCTGCTGCCTCCTGGCATTTCCTGCACGGCGCCGCCTACCCGGAACGCGTATTGCGTATGGCGTGGAAGGAACTGCTGCAGAACCAGCAGCATGACGGCATCGGTGGCTGCCACGTGGACCGCGTGCAACTCACGATGGAGGAGCGAAATCGAACCGTGAACGATATCGCGGAAGGCGTGACGCGCGATGCGCTGAAGGCGCTGACGGCGGAAATCGATTACAGTCATCTCGGAGAACACGAGCTGGGTGTGACCGTGTTCAACCCCACCGGGCAGGCCCGGTCGCGTGAGGTTTTGACAGTGACGCTCGACGTGCCTCACGCGTGGGGCCTCCGCTTCCGCGGCGAATACAAGTTTCCCATGTTGTTGGAGGTCGAGGATGCCGAAGGTGCACCGGTCGAAGTCCAAATACTGGGCGTCGAGGACGAGAGCGTCTATGCTTATTTGAAATACGGCAACGCCTTACGCTTCCCTGCCACGCGTATTACGGCGGCCTTGCCGGTGGACGTACCGGGCATGGGCTACGCGTCCTACCGCGTGAAACCCAAGGCGGTGGCGCACCGCCCGGTGAAAACGCTCGCACCCCAGTCTCGCATGCTGGAAAACGAATTTCTGCGCGCGGAAATTCTGCCCGATGGCAGCATTGACCTGTGCGACAAACAAACGGGTGTCGTGTTCCCGGGTCTGCACGTATTCGAGGATAGCGGTGAGTGCGGCGGACCGCTGATTCATACGCCTCCGAATGGCAATGCCATCTACCACACGGCGGGTTTGCCCGCCGCCATTGCGCGGGTGTGTGACGGACCGGTAATGGCGAAGTACCGGATCGAACGGGAGTGGATGCTCCCGGACGGACTGGAGCAGGACCGGAAGATCATGGTTCCGTTCGGCGGCGAATGCGTGGAGCAGGGGGCCATGAAGCGGGCGTCGTCGCGCAAGGTATTAAAGATCATAACCGAGGTCTCGCTCAAAGCGGGCAGCCGTATGCTGGAATTTGTGACCACCGTTGAAAACACGATCACGGATCACCGTCTACGGGTAACGTTTCCTACCCAGTTGGAACGCGCCACGCAGGCGCACGTGGACAGCCCGTTTGATGTCGTCACGCGGCCCATCACCGTGACGGATTCGACTGGCTGGTATGAAGCTGCGCCGCGCACATGGCCGACTACCTCTTTTGTAGATTTGCACGATGCCGGAACCGGTCTGGCGATTTTACATTATGGACTGTCCGAATATGAAGTGACGAACGACCCGACGCGCACCATTGCCTTGACGTTGCTTCGTTGTTTCGGCACCGCAGGCAATCCGACCGAGACCTTTCAGCCTCAACCGCTGGCACAATGTCCGGGTACGCATGTTTTCCGTTACGCGGTCTATCCACATGCCGGTGACTGGCGGAAGGGGCGTGTGCCGCATCAGGCACAATGTTTCACCACGCCGCTACGGGCCGTGATGTGCACGGGACATACCGGCCACTTGCCGCGACATCAACCCTTGTTGGACATGGATGCTGGCGATACGCTCGTTACCGCCTTGAAAAAAGCGGAGTTCGAAGACGCCCTTGTTGTCCGTGGCTACAACCCAACGCCCGAGCCAGTCCGCGTTTCCTTGGCCGTTCCTCCGGGCGTGACACAGATTATGCATATTACGCTGGAAGAAAAACCGGTGGGTGAGTTGCCGGTGCATGAAGGATTGGCCCAGCTTCAGGTGAGGCCGGGTGAAATCTACAGTATAATGTTAAGGCGCGTGAAGGAGACGTCATGAACCATCGCGAACGTATTCTGGCTACCCTTGCGCGCAAACCCGTGGACCGTTGTCCGGTTGACATCTGGCATACACCCGAAGTCGTGGCTGCACTGCAGCGGCATTTCGACGCGCCAGACGAGTTTGCCATGTGGCGCGCGCTGGATGTGGACAAGATGGTCTGGGTCTTCATGGAATATCTGTCTGATTCCGGAGAACATGCGGGATCGCAGGTCGGTGCGACGAAAAGCGCTTCACGCACCATGTGGGGTGTTCCGTTGAAGCCGACGAAGGCAGGGGAAGCGCATTACGACGAATTCGGTGAAGCGCCGATGAAAGACGCGGAGAACGAGGCGGATGTGGACGCCTATCCGTGGTGGCCGGATCCCGACCGGTTTGATTACGCCAGCGCTGACCTTCTTGTGCGCAATGCACATCAGGAATATGCCGTAATCGGACCGTGGGTTTCCTTCTTCGAAATCTACTGCCAGGTGCGAGGATTGGAACAGGCCTTGATGGATCTGATTCTCGATCCGGACCTCGTGGATGTGATTCTTGACCGGATCGAATCCATACAGACCGAAATGATGAAGCGGTTCTTCGCCCTCTCGGCCGACGCGCTGGACTTGGTTTTTATCAGTGACGATATCGCCGGACAAAGCAACCTGCTGATGTCACCCGACTCGTGGCGGCGACACCTTGAACCGCGTATGAAACGCTGGTGCAAGCTTGTGCATGATCACGGGCTTAAGGTCTTCTATCATACCGATGGCGCGGCGGAGGCGCTCATTGAGCCGCTCGTGCAGTGCGGCATTGATGTATTGAACCCCATCCAGCATGCGTGTGCCGGTATGTCTACAGCTACCTTGAAAGCGAAATACGGCAAGCGGATCATTTTCCATGGCGGCGTAGATAATCAGCACGTGCTACCGTTCGGCACGCCGGAAGATGTCCGCGCGGAAGTGAGGATGCTAAAACAAACCCTCGGCGGCGACGGACAAGGTTTCATCTGCTCCTCCTGCCATAACATCCAAGCCGGCACCCCCGTGGAAAACATCCTCGCCATGGTGGAGGAAGCGAAGCGTTAGATGCCTGTATGTTTTCCAGATCTTGGCGCTTCGATTGAGGCGCTAGGATTGCAGACCTTGGGTCAGACCAGTGACGGGCGATTCCGCTCCGGCGCGGATGGCGTTCAGGCGATCGGTCGGACCGGCGATGGCAAGGTGGAGTTCATCGGGTTCGAAACGCATACGTTGGCGTTAGTCAATTCCTCCATGGGTTATCCGGCCTACTATCCCGTACCGTCCTTGAAGGAAGCGCCGGCGAAGGCGGTGCTGATGGATTTGGACGGCACCACCGTGCACAGCGAGAAATTCTGGATCTGGATCATCGAGCTTGCCACAGCGAGCCTGTTGGGAAATCCAAAATTTGCGTTGGAGGAGGCGGACCTGCCCTATGTGTCCGGTCACAGTGTCTCCGAGCATCTTCAGCATTGCATCGCCAAGTATTGCCCCGACAAGACCGTCGAGGAGGCGCGCCATTATTATTTTGAGCATACGCACCGGGAGATGCAGTTGATCCTGGAAGGGAAGGGACGGCCCGGCGCGTTCCGTCCGTCGCCCGGCATCAAGGACTTCCTGCTCGATCTCAAAGCACGCGGATTGAAGATCGGGTTGGTCACCTCCGGTCTCTATGAAAAGGCCTATCCGGAAATCGTCGACGCGTTTCGCTCGTTGGGTATGGGTGATCCACGCGACTTCTATGACGCGATCATCACGGCCGGCTTCGCGCTTCGCAAGGGGGAAGTGGGCACGCTCGGTGAACTCTCGCCGAAGCCGCATCCCTGGCTCTACGCCGAGACGGCGCGGGTGGGGCTTGGCATTGCTTTCGAAGACCGGGGCAGTGTCGTCGGCATCGAGGACAGCGGCGCGGGCATTTGTTCGATCCGTCTCGCCGGCTTCACGCCGATCGGATTGGCGGGTGGCAATATTGAACAAAGCGGCACCCGCGGACTTTGCCAAAGCTATCACGAGCACTTTGCGACGATACGCACGGCATTGGCGCAATAAATTCCGATATCTTCTTCTATCCGTTATCGAATTCTTTCCGGTCAATGATGTGTCCTGGAAAAAGTGGACACGGGATTCTTTATGAAGGAGGATTCTGGAATGAAGAAACGACGATTTAGCGCTGAGTTTAAAAAGGATGCGGCGCGCAT
>Ga0081527_100367_pt1 | contig 26372 bp, 22 predicted proteins | sample HotLakmasection5_FD_70992 | JGI IMG/M metagenome (GOLD analysis project Ga0081527, IMG submission 70992) | Hypersaline microbial mat communities from Hot Lake, Washington, USA - Section #5 (SPADES assembly) (version 2) | ecosystem: Environmental > Aquatic > Non-marine Saline and Alkaline >... | reverse complement strand
TATATTTAACAAGTGCGCAGGCTACGCCTGCGCCACCTATAGGGCGGTTGTGGGTGGGGATTATTTTGAAAATTTTAAATAAGAATTTTTTGTTGCTCCCTTAGAAGCGGCCTCAAAAGTATGGGGAATGTAAAAGCTTAAGAATTGGCATTAAATGTTTTTCAGAAAGGGGAACTAAAAATGAATCTTTCTGAAAAGCAATGGGAAAAAATATTTCAAATTCTTGACAAATACAGAATAAAACAAGGTAGTATGGGACGTCCAAGAGTAAATGACCGCAGGATATTAAAAGGCATATTATGGGTTTTAAAGACAGGAGCAAGATGAAAAGACATGCCTAAATATTATCCACCATACCAAACTTGCCATAGAAGGTTTCAGGAATGGATAAAAGAAGGAATACTGTTAAAAATACTTAAAGAAACAGCTAAAGAGCTTGGAGATGAACATTTTTTAAGCTTAGCCGAAAGTTTTATGGATGCAACCTTTTCACCCGCTAAAAAAGGGGGCAAAAAGTTGGTAAAACTAAGGGAGGAAAAGGCTTAAAAATTATGGCAATAGCGGATAAACATGGATTGCCTGTATCTATAGTTATAGAAAGCGCTTCGCCTCATGAAGTTAAACTGGTACATGAAACCTTAGAAAATATTTTTGTACTTGAAAAACCTGAAAAAATAATAGCAGATAAGGCTTATGATAGCGATAAACTTGATAATGAACTCAAAGAGGAAGGTATAGAATTAATAATTCCCCATAGAGCTGATAAAAGAACACATAAAACACAGGATGGAAGAAAATTAAGACCGTACAAGAGAAGATGGAAAATTGAAAGACTCCTTGCCTGGCTACATAATTTCAGACGTATATACTAAAACGTGTTTATTTTTAAGAAAAACCGGCAAAGCCGGATTTTCTTAAAAAACGCTCCTAACAAAACATACCGCTCATACATGTTTTTATTCATTTCTTAATTACTTTTTCGGAGCGGTATAGTTGTAAGGTGGGAATTCAAGCCTCAAAACTATCTGGGCTTTATACAACTTGGCTGCATAATTATTTTGTTAAGAAACCTTGTTAACTTTTGAGACCGCTTCTATTAAGAATACTTTTTTGAAAACGGTATAGCGGCACCAAAGGCATACCAGCAAGTCTTTACTAATCGGCGGTTGCTGATCCACGAAACCTCCTTGCCTTCGGGATACGTTTCTTTAAATATTATCAGGCTCAGGAATTATGAATTATTATTTTTTAAAAACCCTTAATACAAAGGCTTTTTGGAATTTACAGAAAGATTCCTGTAATTTATTGTCTTTCATCAGCGCAGATAAGCTGTTCTTCTTTAATCCAACTCATCATACCACGGAGTTTTCTTCCGATTTGCTCAATTTCATGATCATCATCGGCTTTAAGAAGTCTCTTCAGGTTTGGCTGGCCCTGATTGCATTCTTCAATCCATTCTCTGGCAAACTCGCCGCTCTGAATTTCCTGTAAAACTTTTTTCATTTCCTGTTTTACAGAGTCAGTTATGATTCTGGGACCACGGGTAACATCACCATATTTTGCGGTATCACTAATTGAATATCTCATATCCTGGATTCCGCCATAATAAATCAAGTCAACAATAAGTTTTAATTCATGTAAACATTCAAAATATGCCATTTCAGGGGGATATCCGGCTTCAGTAAGAGTTTCAAACCCGGCTTTGATAAGGGCTGTGGTTCCTCCGCAAAGAACAGCCTGTTCCCCAAAAAGGTCTGTTTCTGTTTCATCTTTGAATGTGGTTTCAATAATGCCTGCTTTTCCACCACCATTGCACTTTGCATAAGCAAGAGCGACCTCAAAAGTATCTTCGGACGGGTTCTGGCCTACAGCAACCAGAGAAGGAACTCCTCTTCCCTTTACATACTCTGATCTTACCAGATGCCCGGGGCCTTTTGGTGCAACTATAAAGGTGTTTACATTTGCCGGAGGCACGATTTCATTATAGTGAATACTGAATCCATGCCCAAAACCAAGATACATTCCTTCTGAGAGGTTTGGTTTTACAGACTGCTCATAAACTTGCCTGTGGACTGTATCAGGAAGCAGAATCATTACTACATCCGCCCATTTTACAGCTTCTTCAATAGAACTGCATTCAAGGCCTGCTTTTCTGACTCTTTCGCAGGATTTTGAACCTTCCCGCAGTCCAACCCTGACTTTAACACCTGATTCATGAAGGTTTTGTGCGTGAGCGTGCCCCTGGCTTCCAAAACCAAGAATTGCCACGTTTTTATTCATAATCGATTCTTCGTTAATGTCTTTTTCATAATAAACTTTAAGGTCATCATACTTTGTCATAAGTAATTCCTCCGACTTCTTTTTATACCTTTTATCAAAAGCTGTTAAACATTAAATTAAGATCAATCAGTCTTTTATTAATTAAGGCTGATTTTAAAACCTTTGATAGTATGTATAATACTAGCACTAACAAGCTTTAGAAAAAACAACAAAATATTTTAGACTGTTTTCGGTTAAATTTATATCTGGTTATAAACTTTGGATACATCGAAAATTTTTCTGCTGCTAATGCTATCCGCAAGTCTTATTGATTCTATCATACTTCTGTAATCAGCTTTGTTTTTACCTGCTATATCATAGGCTGTCCCGTGACAGGGAGAAGTCCTTATAACAGGAAGGTTTATAGTGGTGTTTACCGCATAGTCCATAGCCAGCATTTTTACAGGAATCAATCCCTGGTCGTGATAACAGGCAATATAAGCATCGTATTCAGGTTTTTCCCCGGCCATAATTTTTTTTGCAGCCTTTGCCCAGAGGGTATCAGCAGAAAAAGGACCTTCTATATTGATTGAATATTTCTCTCTCAGTTGTTTAACTGCCGGGGTAAGGAAGTATTCCTCTTCCAGTCCAAAAAGCCCATTTTCGCCAGCATGGGGGTTCATTCCGCATAGAGCAATTCGGGGTTCTTTTATTTTGAAATCGCTTTCAAGAGAAAGTTTAAGAGTAATAATGGAAGCTAAAATCTTTTCTATAGTTAGATTTTGGGGAACTTCAGATAGCTTTATATGCCTGCTCAATAACATAACTCTTAAATTTTCCGCCACAAACAACATTTCAGGACCATATAGCTTATTTGACTTGTTTAGTTTTGAAATAAATTTTTTTATACCGTGTTTAATGCTATATTCTCCGTTTTGAGTTTTCATCAGATTTTTGTACAATGACCCCGATCCTAAAAAATCTTTTAAAATTTCGGTTTGTCCGGAATAATGATACCCTGCCATATTAAGGGACTTTTTTGAAATAGGAGCAGTGACTATAGCCCTGGCCGCTCCTTCTTTCACCAGTTCACAAGCTTTTTTAAGGCATAAAAGTGAGTGTTTCCCGGCTTCCTGAAACGGCTCTGCCATTTTAAGCCTTGAAACCTCAAAAGGAACATTTATTAATTCAATGTCTTTAGGAACAGGAAGTCCCAGCTCAAGAGCAGTTCTGTAAAAAATATCCTCATTCCCCACTATACTGATCTCGCTAAATTCAATTCCTGTTTTTACAGAATTTATGGCTTTTATAATTATTTCCGGGCCTATACCTCCGACATCGCCCAGGGTTATTAATATTTTTTTATTATCATTCATATATACAGCTTTTTACATCTCCTGATGTTGTTTAAAATATTTTATTATATTAACCAGGGTATTAGGTGTACCGAAATTTCCGGATTTTGTTACAATCCATCTGGCTTCATGGTCGAGACATATCGGAATAGCAGGCTCTACCTGGTCGATTAACTGTAGATGCTTACTCCCTATGGCATTACAACATTTATAAGATGTTTCTCCACCCACTGCCACAAAAATTAAATTCTGATTTTTCATTACCCTTGCACAAAAACAGGCAAGGTATTCCATTACAAAATGAGGTATGCTTTCCGGGAAAATTCCTAATTCCTTTGCTTTTGCAGCTTCATCCTCGTAGCCTCCAAAGTGTACAGCCACGATTTTTTCTGTTTCCAGATGTTCTTTTACACTCTCCACCATACTGTCTTCCGGCTTATTAATTATTTGTTCCATACTGAGATCAATTATATAGGAATCAAACTCATCAAACTCCGCCAGCTTTTTCAGCTGAGTCTTGGAAAGCGAGGATTTGCTGCCGGAAATTATCAATACCGGCAAGGGCGGTATAACTTTTGTTATATGCTGGTATTTTGTATCAGGGAGCCAGCACTTGGTCATCACCTGTGCAAGCCCGGCTGAACCGCATGGAAGAAGCTTGCTTGTACATTTTTCTATAGCAAGCGCAATCTGCTCCATATCAGTGGTAGTAACCGCATCAACCACTATGAGCTTTTTGCCTTCTTCAATAAGTTTTTTAATCTCTATTAAAAGTGGCCCTGCTCCCTTCATTACAGTTATTAAAGGGATATGGGCAACTATTTCAGGCTTTTCTATTTGTTGTTGCAATAAAGTAGGGATGTGAGACTGTCCGATAGGTGAATGGGGGTCTCTTGCCACATCAGTTTTTTCAATCGGCATGCCTTTTAAAAGATGATATCCTCCTACGGTTGTCCTGCCTTCTGCGGGGAAAGCCGGAACTATAATTGCTGCGTCTCCTCCCATAACTTCAAGAACAGTAAGTGATTCCTGCGCAATGTGCCCTCTAAGTGTAGAATCAATTTTTTTGTAGAGGTAATCAATATTAAGGTTCTCTATCAATGATTTTGTGGTGTCCTTAACTATATCCATGCACTCTTCAACAGGTTTATTCCGGGTTTCTGTACTGACTGCCCATGCCTGTGTGTTTGCCTTGCCTACCGGGATCACCGAATAATCAAGCAAAATCTGGGTATTACATCCTTTCAGATGAAACTGTAGGGCCGTATCATCAGCTCCTGTGAGATCATCAGCAATTATGCCTATAGTATTACTTTTTAAAGTCAAATCCAGCTACTCCTTAATTATCTTATTCAGCCATGGAGTCTTTTCTTCCACCTAAAAATCTGATATTAGAGCCACGGACAAAATAGTTTTCTCTCTGGCTGCCGCTGGCATCCGTCCATTGACTCAGGTCAAGCCTGCCTTCCACAGCCACAAGATTTCCTTTTTTTACATATTCTCCGGTGAGTTCCGCCTGCTTGTCCCAGAGTTCTATTCTGAACCAGTCGGTTTTTTCGTTGTTTTTGCTGCCCCTGTTTACTGCAACGGAAATAACAGCTTTTACCTTTCCAGTTTCAAAATACCTGATGTCAGGATCCTGTCCAACTCTGCCCACTATCACAACTGAATTTATCATTTGGAATTTTCCTTTATTTTCATCACCTATCTTATCCTCAATATTATACCAAAGAAGAAAAGTAAAGAAATTTCATCAAAATAAAATTCTATGATTTAAAAAAACCGGAATTTATCCTTTTTGTTTATTTTTGAATAAAATTTCTTATTTATCGTTTATTTTTTAGAATACTAATAGCACAATATGCTTTATAATATATTTTTTGCCTTAACGGCGTATTGATAGATATAATATAAAAATTTAATGTATTAACACATTTAAATCTTAGTTTTATAAAATTTTTGTTATTCAGCTTATTTTAAGTTATATTTATTAATATCATTAAATTTCGGGCATAAGCAAACAGCTGCATTGTAGCAGTGACTTTAAAAGAAACTTAAAACTTCTGATAATAATAAGGTTTTTGCCCATTTTTATCTGATTTTTGATAATAATTACCAGTTAATAAAAATAAGGAGTCAGAACATGAAAATTTGTGTGATAGGAACCGGATATGTTGGTCTTGTTGCCGGTACATGCCTTGCGGAAATGGGAAACGATGTTATATGCGTTGATAACAACGAAGAAAAAATAAAAGAACTTTCTCAGGGCAAAGTTCCTATTTATGAACCTGGCCTTGAAGAGTTAATCCTGGCAAATACAAGGGAAGGAAGATTACTTTTCAGCACTGATCTTGATTCTGCCGTTAAAAATTCTCTTATATGCTTTATAGCAGTAGGGACTCCGCAGGGAGATGACGGTTCCTGCGATTTAACCTATGTTTTCAATGTTGCGGAATCAATTGCTAAATCTATGAATGATTATAAAGTGATTGTCAACAAGAGCACAGTTCCTGTAGGTACGGGCGAAAAAGTCAGGAATTTCATGAAACAGCACACTGCTTATGATTTTGACGTAGTTTCAAACCCGGAATTCCTCAAGCAGGGAGCAGCTGTAGATGACTTCCTCAAACCTGACAGGGTAATCATAGGTTCTGATTCCCAGAAAGCCACGGAAATTATGCAGGAAGTATACAGTCCGTTTCTGAGAACCGGAAACCCGGTCATTGTAATGGATGTTAAATCAGCAGAAATGTCAAAATATGCTGCCAACGCTTTCCTCGCTACAAAAATTTCCTTTATTAACGAATTAGCTAATATATGCGAAAAAGCTGGCGCAAATGTAGAGCACGTAAGAACCGGAATGAGTACGGATACCAGAATCGGAAGTCAGTTTCTCTTCCCCGGCTTGGGATACGGAGGGTCATGCTTCCCGAAAGACGTAAAAGCTCTTATAAGAGTTGCTAAAGACAATGATGTTTCCTGTGATATTTTGCAATCAGCTGATAAAACCAACTTTATGCAAAGAAAAATCTTTATTGACAAGATTCTTGACTACTATGAAGGCGGTGTAAAAGGTAAAACCTTTGCTTTATGGGGACTGGCATTTAAGCCTAAAACCAATGATATGAGAGAGGCTCCTGCTATAACAATAGTGGATACACTTATTTCCCGAGGTGCTTTAATAAAAGCATATGACCCCAAAGCAATGAACGAGGCCAGAAGGATTCTTGGCGATAAAATAAGCTATGTTTCCGGTAATTATGAAGCTTTAGAAGGGGCTGATGCTCTTATTCTGGCTACAGAATGGAACGAGTTCAGAAGGCCTGATTTTGAAAGAATTAAAAAATTACTAAAAAGGCCGGTTATCTTTGACGGAAGAAACCAGTATAACCCGGAAAGAATGTACGGAAACGGTTTTGATTATATTTGCGTCGGCAAGAAAACAGAAAAAGCCCTTCAGGAAGTTTAAATGCTTGTCTTTTATACAGGTTTAAATGCTTCAACAAAGAGGCTCACTGTGGGATGGAGGTCAAAATCTTCCCCCTTTAGTTCTTCATCCCTTGAATTTCTGTAAGAACTCCTTTCAATATCCACAAAACCGGCATCCTGCATCATTTTTTGCAGCTTATCATAGTAAATACCGTTAATATGCGCAATATATGGTCTTGATCTGTCACAGAGACTTAAACACCATTTTATAAAATCCTCCTTGCTCAGGGTTTCGAACTTTTCCCTGACCTCTTCCTCGGATTTTTGAGGCCCACCGGATCTCGCTTCATAACTTACAAAAGTATTCAGCAGCCTTGCGCCTATGGGATCTTTTCTTCTTGTACCTATGCCGTTAAACCAGTCTGGATTGTTGTTTCTGTATGCCTCCAGGGCACCTTCAGCGTCAGGGCAAGCCAGCCTTACTATTGCACCCGGTTTCATTATCCTGTACAGTTCTTTTAAAAGAAATTCCAGGTGAGGATCCTCTATATGCTCAATGCAATGGGAAGAAAACACTTTTTCCACCACGTCATTCACGATAGGTAATGGTGTAAAGGTCCTTAAATCCACCTGGACATCAGCCTTGATATAACAGTCAAGTGTAAGCCAGCCGTCTTTATTCCATGCTCCTGCTCCTATATTAATTTTGCAGGGCTGATCTATGAGGGTTCTGTCCTTATTAAGCACTTTTGCGCCTGCTTCAATGGAACTCAGCTCATTCATATAATTTTTGTAATAGAACATTGTGCTGCTCAGGGTTACTTTCTGGCTGAGGTTAAAGGAAATTTTGCCCAGGCACATGGTAAGCTCTTCGTTATTGCCCGCAAGTTTAATGTTTTTTCTGGCGAATTCATCTGAAAAGTCTACTACTTCCAGAACAACCCTTAATACATCCAGGTTAGGCTCTACCACCGCAATTTTCCCGGAACATTTCAGTGCAAACCTCTTTAATAAATATCCCAGGCCCAGCCCGTATATTATATGAACAGTATCCGGCGAGTCTTCAGGGGCGATTTTCTGGTATGTATCAATTGCCTCATAAACCGGGTCATTGTTATCATGGACATAATCCCCGTTATAAAGAATATTCGGGTCGCCTGATTTGGCTTCTATTACCTGCAGGTCTTTGTCTAAGTCTTTATGGTCTATGATTCTTTTTACCAGCGGCGCATTATATTCTACTATTAATTCAAGGTTTTTCTTTAATATTTTGCTCATATTACACATGTTTCCTTCCTTATAAGAAAGTTAACATATTTTGGGCAGTTAGTTGATCCTGATTATAAAGTATTTTACTGTGCGGGATAAATTCAAATTTTTAAGGTTAATTTTTCGTTTTAGTAGTTTTTATTTAAATATACTAAAACGGGTTTATTTTTAAGAAAAACCGGCAAAGCCGGATTTTCTTAAAAAACGCGCCTAACAAGACATACCGCTCATACATGTTTTTATTCATTTCTTAATTACTTTTTCGGAGCGGTATAGATAAAAGGAAGGAAGAATGTATTTATGTTAATTAATTCAGGGAACTTCAGAATAAATTTATCAGGGACGGGAAAGAGGAATAGTATTCCTTTTTCAAGGGAATATAGGGAGGAAGAGCCGGAACATTTTGAGGCAGTACAACCCGAATTTTTATATAAAGGCGGGTCAATAAACAATCAGGCAAATTTAAGTTATTTAAGCGGAATGGGGATCCGGACAATAATCTGTCTTCTTGACCCAAAAGATCATGAATATTTCATTCAACAGGAACAGGGCTTAATTAAGGACCATAATAAACAATCAGGGGATAATTTAAAATTTGTAAATTATTCTTTATTTAAACTTAACGAAAAAATGAAGACAGATGAGGGTAGAGAGGAAATTAAAAAAGACTTTAAAGAAATTATAAAAAGAAATGAAGCGCCTTTTTACATGCATTGTCTTTTTGGCTCCATGACTTCACTAAACGCAGAAGAAATTTTCCGAAAAGCCTCCCATGAACTGGCCAGAAATCAGTAACCGGTTACAGTATGCATATTTTAAGCTGTGTTAAGATAATTAAGGGAGCAACAAAAAATTCTTACTTATACTAGAATGAGTTAGTTTTCGGAAAAACCGGCAAATGAGTTCGGCTCTCTGCTGTCGCACAGCAAAGCCGGATTTTTCTGAAAACGTCACTTCCGCTTCGCCATACCGATTTATGTTCATTAATTTTATTTCAAGATTACTTATTGAAATCGGTATAAAATTTTCAAAATAATCCCCGCCCACAACCACCCTATAGGTGGCGCAGGCTACGCCTGCGCACTTGTTAAATATAGATTTTTTGAAAATTTTAAGGCATAAAAACTTTTTATTTATTCCTTAATTATGCCTGCCTCACGAGATATTTTAGATCTTAATAATCCTGTCGATATTGCGGTATTGAATAGCCTCGGCTATGTGCGAAGAAGCTATGTTTTCGCTCTGCTTCAAATCAGCTATGGTTCTGGACAGCTTTAAAATCCTGTCATACGCCCTGCCGGAGAGGTTAAACCGGGTAATGGCGGTTTTCAGCAATTCCTCGGAAGCTGTATCCAGCCCACAGTATTTTTTGACCAGCTTTGGCGACATCTGGGAATTACAGACTATATTCTCGCTCCTGAACCTGCTCACCTGAATCTTACGAGCTTCTATAACCCGTTCCCTTATCTCAGCAGAACTTTCACCGGACGGTTTTTTGTTTAAAAGCTCTTCTTCAGAGAGCCGTGCAACTTCTATCTGCAAATCAATCCTGTCCAGAAGGGGCCCAGACAATCTTGACCAGTAGCGCTTTATCTGAAAATCCGAGCAAACACATTCTTTTTTAGAATCCCCAAAAAAACCGCACGGACAGGGGTTCATTGCTGCAAGCAGCATGAAATCCGCCGGGTATTTAATACTCATCTGCGCCCGGCTTATGGTAACCACCCCGTCCTCAAGGGGCTGGCGCATAACTTCCAGCACCTGTCTCGGGAACTCAACTACTTCATCGAGAAAAAGTACGCCCCGGTGCGCAAGGCTTATTTCCCCGGGTTTAGGATTGGCTCCCCCGCCGATGATACCGACTGCTGATGCGGAATGGTGCGGTGATCTAAAGGGTCTGTTAGATACCAGAGGCTCTTCTTTTTCCAACAAGCCGGATATACTGTATATCTTGGTTAAGTCTATAGCTTCAGAATATTCCAGAGGCGGTAAAATTCCGGCAAAACACTTTGCCAGCAAGGTTTTCCCGGAGCCCGGAGAGCCTGCCATCAGGATATTATGCCCGCCAGCTGCGGCAATTTCCATAGCCCGCTTTGCTTTTTCCTGTCCTTTTACATCCCGAAAATCATATACCGGGGTGTCAGAAGACAACTTGTTTAAATACTGGCTTACATCCACTTTGTATTGCTTTATCCGAAAATCCGAAATCTGCGGCGGGTTAAGAAAATTCACCACTTCAACAAGGTCTTTTACCGGGTAAACTTCAACATTCTCTGCTAAAGCCGCCTCGTTTGCGTTTTCATAAGGGACTATTACCTTATTAATCCCGGCTTCTGCAAGGCTTAATACTGTGGGAAGGATTCCGTTTACCGGTCTAATATTGCCGTCCAGGGATAATTCGCCTATAAAACCGGTGTCATCAAAATTTTTCGCCTGAATTTCCCCGGAAGAAAGCAGCACACCCACTGCCATAGGAAGGTCAAACCCTGTCCCTTCTTTTTTAACATCAGCCGGGGCAAGGTTTATGACGATTTTTTTCATAGGGAAAAGATATCCTGAATTTTTTATGGCGGAGCGGATTCTCTCTTTTGCTTCAGAAACCGCTGCATCAGGAAGGCCGACTATGATAAAACCCGGGACCGTTGCGCTGATGTCTGTTTCAACGCTGATTTTATTTCCCTCTATACCCGTGGTTGCTCCTGTATATACGTTTGAAATCATTATTTACGCTGTTTTCCGAAAATTCATTAAAAACATTTATAAAAACACTCTAATATTGTATAATTTGAAATGTTAACTAATAAGGTATTACATAATAAGCTTAATTAAAAGTTTATTTTCGCTTTTATTTAGATAAATAAACAAAACCATATTTAAAGGAAAAGTGGATGGCGGAATTAGAAGAGCTTGTTAAAACGTTTAAAAAGAAGGTTGATGTTGCCAAAACTGATGAAAAGTATAAAAATGAGGTAATAACACCTCAGGTAACCGAGGTTTTTAACCGGGAGTTCATGGAAGTTTTCAGGAACATAACTGAAACCGTGAACCAAAAAGTAAACGCAAACGTGATAAATTTTAAGCCGGAGGGAAAAACAAAGTTCTCAATCGAGGGAAAATTTCATAGAATAATATTCCAGAAAGGGAAAACTGACGTAATAGAGCATGTAGTCAGCGTAAACATTATCCCCATATGTATATGGAAAGGGGTAACAAAGCATTTAGGCTCTATATCCTTTGTTAAAGGACTGGAAACCGAAAAAGTGGAGTGGGATTTGCCCGCAGCATCAGTGGAAGACTACACCAAACGCCTTTTAGGCAACCTAGCAGAAGACGAAGACTTTTATATGTAGATATTACAGCTTATGAGCCGGGAAGATATATGTTTATAGAAAAAATTGAACAGAACACCATAAAAATAAATTTTTACGCCAATGAAGAAGAAATTTATATCGGAGACCTTCTTAAAGTCGTTGCTTTAGGCAAAAAAGGCGTGCTGGCACAGGTTATAAAGATTGAAAGTCCTGAAAATAACCAGAATTACAACACAGCTACATCCAAAATACTTTTTACCGTGGAAACTTCCGGTAAATTAAGTGAATGGCAGGGTAATGTCCCCGGAAATGACTTTATGGTGAATAAAGCCAGTCCCAAAGAGATCCTGGCGATTACCAGGACCGGCAAGGTCAAGACTCCGGCGCTTTCCGGTAAATTATCCGGTTACCCCGAGGTTGATGTTAATCTGGAAGCCGCTTTCCTGGAAAAACCGACTGTAATTATCGGGGATAAAGAGAACCAGAAAAATGAGTTTTTAGAGCTTCTGGCGATTAATTTGTCGGAAAAAAATGCCAAAGTCGTGCTTATTGACTATAACGGAGAATTTTCTGAGGATGAAGAAGCTGTTGTATTAAAAGCCGGTAAAGATGTGAAGCTGCCTTTTGACCGCAGTGGTATTGAAAGTCTTTATAATAAAGTTTTAGCTAATGTATCCGGGGAAATCAGGGCAAATATAGAGAATATTTTCGAGGAAATAGAGGACTATCTGACTGCAAAAAAAGTAAGTTTCCTGCCGTTTAAGGTATTTGTGGATGCAGTAAATACTGAAAGCAAAGCCAATAGTATGCCTGAGCTGGATTTATTAAGCAATAGCCTGTCAAAACTTCGTAAAAAAGGTGTTTTTGCGGACAGCCAGAGAGAAATAGTTTATTTATTTAATACCATTAATGAAAGTAACCAGATTATTCTGGATTTATCAGAAATAGACCGGGAATGGAAACCGCTTTTTGTTGATTTCATTATCCGTTTAAACAAGGAAAAATTAAAAAGAAAATTTTTCCTGTTAATGGACCTGGACAAATATTCGTCCTATAGCAGAACGGATTACTCGGATATTTCAGAGAAAATTTTTAATCATGGAGTCAAAAGCGGCATAAAACCAATTGTTTCTGTAAGGCATAATTCAGAAATAACTGTTGATGTCGCATCTGAAGTTGAAAATACATTTGTATTCTGTCCGCAGAATGAATCAAAAATGACCAGCCTTCATCATTATCTATCCAGAATAGGAGATTCTGATGTTTTGGTTTCCGGAAAAATCACTAATAATGTACCTTTATATATTAAACTGCCTGTATTTGAAGAGCTGGAAGGCGAATTTTTCAGTGCGGAAGTTGATTCCCAACCGATGATTGAAATTGAGGGAAGTCTCAAAGCTCCTGAACCTGTTCAAAGTGCATCCCCTCAGCCTGTTGTTTCTTCAAAATCCCTGGCGGAAGAAGAAATTGAAGCTCAGGAAGTTTCTATACCATCTCCTGTAGAATCTGAAGATATTGAACCGGCTTACCAGCCCGTACAACCACAGTATACATCACCGCAGGAGGAAGCTGATGAAGAAGAGGAAATAAAGGATTATTTTTCCGAAAGCGAAAATTCGCAGATCCAGTTTATCCCTGAAGATAAGGAAGATCCGGAAACAGAGGAACACGAATTTTCTGAAGAAGATCGGGAATACGAGGAAGAACAGCCGCCTTATTCAATGGATTCAGAGCCGGAAGAGGAAACTGAATATATGGAGGAAGAGGAAGGCTCACAGGAATTGAACGAGCCGCAGCCTCAGTATAATGAAGAAGTTCCGGCAACAGAAGCAAAATCCGCATACGAACTGGCATTGGAGGAGATGAACTCGGATGATGACCAGATAGAAGGTATTTCTGAACCGGCTGTGGAATATCAGGATGAGCCCCCTGCGGATTACACCGAGGATGAAGAGGAAAAAGACTATCAGGATGAATCCCCTGAAGATTATGCAGGACCGAAAGAAAACAGTCAATTAACAGGCACTGAGTCCGAGTTTAGTAATAAAAACCTGAATAACTTTATGGATTATAACGAAGAGGAATCTGAAGAGGCAAAGGAAGACGAAGAATCTTATTATGAATCCAGTGAAGAATTCCAGGATGAGAATGTCCTGGATTACGCTGAACCCGAAGAAACAGCAGAAGACGACGAGGATACTTATTATGAGTCGAGCGAAGAGTTTCAGGACGAAAGCGCATTGGATTATGCGACCCCTGAAGCATTAGAGGACGAAAAAGAAGTTTCCGGGGATGAGGATGAATTTTCCGAAGAAGACCTGCAAAACTTCATGGATTATGATGAAAAAACTGATAAACCTCAGAAACAGAGAGAACTCGGTGAAGAAGATGAATATGATGAGCAGGAAATAGAACCCGAAGATGAGCAGGTTGCTGAAGCGCCTCCTAAAAAATCTCGGGTCAAAAAACCTGAACCTTTTGAAGAAGAGGAAGAAAAAATTCCCGGGCCGCCTGCGCCAAACCTGCCTGTCTATAACGTTCCTGAAAATGAAGACGGGGAAACAGTCGTTTCCAGTGAGGAATTAAAAGAAGGCGATACTGTAAGACATAAAAAATACGGTATTGGCATAATTAAAAAAGTTATTGGCTACAGCGAAAAGAAGCTTTGCAGTATTCAGTTTGAAGATGTGGGAAGAAGGCTTCTTGACCCGAAAATAGCTGAGCTAGAAAAAGTTTAATATAAAAAAAAGAGCTTTCCCTGACCGGGTATAGCCAGGTGGATAATACTTTTTAAACGGTTTTTTTTAGAAAATAAAAATTGCTGTTGAAAATTTAATTGAAGATTTAAAAAGTATGAAAGTTTCTTTTGCCCATATGGGAAATACCTATATAGCTCTTGCCGGGGCATTAAAAGTGCTGGGTGGCGAGTATATCGTTCCTCCTTACACCACAAAGAAAACCCTTAACCTGGGCAGCAAGCACAGCCCGGAAGTTGTTTGTCTTCCCTATAAACTGGTTCTGGGCAACTACCTTGAAGCCATTGAAGCCGGGGCGGAAGGGGTTTTAATGATTGACAGCCCGGGAACCTGTAGGCTTGGTCAGTACAGCCAGAGTTCAAGAACAGCAATCAGGGATATAGGGCATGACGTGGAATTTATTAACCTTGATCTTTATAAGGGTAAAGTTTTTGAGTTATATAAGGGTTTTAAAAGAGCTACCGGAAATTCCAATCCGGTTGATCTTATAAAAGCTGTAACCATTGCCCTGATTAAAATAGATGTGCTTGATGTGCTCGATGAAGCTTACAGTTATTGCAGGGCAAGGGAGTTAAAGCCGGGAAGCGCAAAAAAGGCTCATAAAAAAGCATTAAAACTCCTTGATGATGCGATGAGTATACGTGAATGCAAGAAAGCCAGGGACAAAGGGCTGGAAATCCTTAACAGCGTACCTGTGGACAAAGGCAGGGATGTTCTGCATATTGACCTGACAGGTGAGATTTATGTTGTGATTGACCAGTTTTCCAATATGGATATTGAGGATGAGCTTGGCAGGATGGGCGTTCATGTCCATCGAAAAATAAAACTGAGCAACTGGACAAACACTTTTATCAAGCCAACCCTGACCAGGTTCGAAGATACGCATGAAGGCCGGATGAAAAAGCTTGCCAGAGATTTTATAAAAAGAGATGTAGGCGGGGATGCGTTGGAATCAATAGGTGATACGATTTCTGCGGGGAACAATCGGAGCGACGGAGTGATTCATCTTCTGCCGTTTACGTGTATGCCGGAAATAATTTCTCAGAACGTGCTGCATAATGTGTCAAAGGAAAAAGATATACCGGTTTTATCGCTTATACTGGATGAATTCTCCGGCAAGGCAGGTTTTATAACCCGTCTTGAAGCGTTTGTAGACCTTGCAGAGAGAAGAAAAAATTCCCGAATCCTATCCACCGCCTGCGCAGGGTAATAATCGTTTTCAGGAGCTTTATAAAAAACCCTTATAAGGAACAAATTAACATAAATCGATATACGTAAGCAGAGAGCGACATTTTCTTAAAGCAGGGCCTGGCTTAAGCGGGAGCAAGGTCTCATTCATGCCCGGTTTTCCTAAAAATAAACTTGTTTTACTATAATAATGAATAAAAAACAGTTATAAATATAAATTTTTTATTTTTTCTGATTATCAACGCTATATCACTTTACACTTAGGATTAATATTCTCAAACCAGTCTGGCATTATTTTTTAGTAGATAAATATAATTTATTTTCTTAATCCGGTAAAGGCACAGTTTTTTTCTCTTTAATTTTCTCCAGTCTGTGTATAATTTTTTCTGTCTCCTTTTCATTTGGCGGATCAAGAGGCAAATCAACTGTTATGGGGGCATGGTCTGATATAGGCGGATACAGGGAATGATTAAGCTTAATTAAAGTTCTTCCAAAATATGGCTTAAGTTTTCTAAGATCTTCCTCTTCCTCTTCATTCCTGACAGGCTCACAAGCAACGCAGGGTTTTACAAAAATCCAGTCCAGCTTAAACTGGCCTATAACCCAGTCCCTGTTAAACATAAAGGTTGGTACAAAGCCTTTGAGGCTTCTTTGATTTGAGTTTGCAAGCATGCCCCATTTATCTTTTACTGACCGGTATTTTTCTCCGCTGAAATCAAACTTTCCTCCATCTGCAAATTCCATGTCCTCAATCGTATTAAATAATTTTCTTTCTTCATTTGGTGAAATCACAGGAATGTTCATAACTGTAGGATTATTATGCGTTCTTAATATATTAGTTGCCAGATTAGCTCCATTGACTATATAAGTGTATGGTATGGCAAGATAAATTACATGTTTTGCCAAATAATCAAGATCGGTTATTCTTTTTCTGATTTCTCTGCTGATAGTAGTCGGCCTGCCGTCCTTTGTGGTTGTATTAAAATCCCCGGCAAGTACTACAGGGTTTTTAATATGCTTGATTTTATCAAGAAGGTACTTGACCTGTTTATATCTGTATTCAGGAACCACACGGTTTTCAAGGTGTACGGATATAACGGTTAGCGGTTCTTCCAGTCCGGGAACATCAACATCAGCAACCAGCGCAATCCTGCTCCCTATTCTTATTTCCCTCAGCACGTTTTCGCCAAAGATAAAATCAGCTGCTTTTCTTCTTGCGACTTCCAGATTAGCGATTTTATTTTTCTCTGTAGTATACCAGCCATAATAATCCGGAAGCCGTATAATCCTTACGTTACTTAATGGATACCTGCTCAGTACTGCATTTCCATGAAAGCCTTTGTATCTTTCCTTATCAACAACGTAATCCTTGTTAGGGAAGAGAATATTTTCTTCTGACCATTCATGGTCTTCCATCCCCAGATGAGTCGGGTCAACTTCAACAAATTCCACGCCGAATGCGTAGTTAAAACCGAGAATTTTAGCAAGTTCCTCAGCTACATTTCGGTATTTTGTCCTGGGCATGCCTATATCCACTTCATTCAGGAGGAAAATATCCGTATTTCTTAATATCTCCAGCTGTTTCTGGATTTCCCGGAATTCGTCCTTGTCAAATTTTTCTTTTTTGTTTCTTATTTTTAGTAAAAGCTCTTCAGGGTCTTCAAAAATCATTTTTATGGTTTCAAAGTGTAAACCTCTTGCTATATTCCAGCTCCCAATCCTGATAAAATCACCCAGAACCATATCCTTGTTTAATTTAGCGTTGGGATCAGCAATGGTATTATCTATAACAGGATTGTATAATATTCTGCTTAGCTTGCCTTTGAGCGGGTCTTCAATATCTTTTATCTGAGAAAGAGTGACCAGCTCGTTAAAGGACAGAGAATGTATAAATTCCTTCTTTTTTAGCTGTATTTCTCCGGGTAACCTGGTTTTGGAATAACCTTGAAAACTGCTGAAAGAAAAAATTATTACTAAAATGTGAACAAAAAAAGTTTTTATTTTCATTTTTTAGAATTTTTTTTAGTAGAATAAATATTTAACTGGGTAAAAATTAAATCATTCCCCACATATATAAAATATAACAAAAAAGGAAAAGAAAAACTTATGGCAAATTTTATTTCGATATTAAGAGTTATTTTGTGTTTTGTAGTAGTTGGAATGCTTTTCAAAAAAGAAGATTCGGTATACATTGCCGCTTTTATCCTTACTATTATTGTGATATGGATGGATGGGCTGGACGGCTACGTTGCAAGGAAATTTAATGAAACCTCAAAATTCGGTGCGGTGCTTGATATTCTGGGTGACAGAATAGTAGAAAATGTATACTGGGTAACTTTTGCATTTCTGGGCTGGCTTCCTTTATGGGTTCCGCTGGTTGTGCTTACCCGTGGAATTATCACAGACGGCTTGAGAAGCCTGGCACTTGAACAGGGTTATACAGCTTTTGGCAAAACCACAATGATGGAAAGTAAAATCGGTAAATTTCTCGTAGCTTCAAACTTCAGCAGGTTCTCCTATGCGGTATTCAAGGCAATTGCGTTTGCGCTTTTAATTCTTGCCCATTTGCCTTCTGATTTTGCATATAAGCCTGTAATATCTCTTATCGCATATATAAGCGCTTATGCTTCGGTATTTTTCTGTATAGCGAGGGGGATTCCCGTAATGCTGGAGAGCAAAAGATTTTTTTCAGGAAAAAATGAATAATCTGAATTTTCGTATAGTTTTATATGAACCGGATATCCCGCAAAATACCGGCAATATTATCAGACTTTGCGCCTGTACAGGAAGCTCTCTTTATCTTGCAGGCAAGCTGGGGTTTCATCTCACAGACAGGCATATGAAGCGTGCAGGACTTGATTATATTAGGGATGTGCATATTGAAAAAATTAATACCCTGACTGAGCTTGAAGAAAAATTTTCTGAAAACAATTTTTATTACCTGAGTACTAAGGCTTCCAGAGCTTATTCGGAAGTGGAATACAAGCCAGGGGATTTTTTCGTCTTCGGCAGTGAAACCAAAGGTCTTCCGGAAGAAATTATTTTTTCAAATCCTGAAAAAAGCCTGACTATACCAATGGCATCTGGAAAAAGAAGCTTAAATCTTTCCAATTCAGTTTCAATCGTACTTTATGAAGCACTGAGGCAGAATAGTTTTAAAAATTTATAAAATGTATTAAAGTTTTATTTTTCCGGTAAAATATTATTGCTTGGTTATAGAAGGAGAGAGAATCAATGCCAGAATTAGTAAGATCCGTGATTAGGGATATTCCTGATTTTCCAAAACCCGGAATCATTTTTAAAGATATAACAACAGCTCTTAAAGACCCGGTAGCATTTAAAAGAATTGTGGATTTCCTTACAAAGGAATTTAAGGATCAGAATATTGATTATGTAGTAGGAATAGAATCCAGAGGATTTATATTCGGCGCACCGATAGCATATAATCTGGAGGCAGGCCTTGTTATCGTCAGAAAACCCGGCAAACTTCCTGCGGCAGTAGAAACAGTTACCTATGAGCTGGAATACGGCAGTGACTCCATAGAAATTCATAAAGACGCAATAGAGCCCGGAAAAAGAGTTTTGATAGTTGATGACCTGTTAGCTACCGGTGGTACAGCAGCTGCAACACTTGAACTTATCGAAAAAATCGGTGGAATTCCTGCAGGAATCGGATTTGTTGTGGAACTGGATTTCTTAAAAGGTATAGAAAAATTCAAGCAGTTCAATGATACAAAGATCGTTTCCATGGTCAAATACACTCTTTAACCAAATAAACTATTCCCAAAGCAATTTGTTTTTTAAAATTTATCTGCTTTGTTCATTTCTGAATAAAATTTTTTATTTATCGTTTATTTTTTTAGAATACTAATACCGATTTCAATAAGTAATCTTAAAATGAAAGAAATTAACATAAATCGGTATGCATGAACAGGGAGCGACGTTTTCTTAAAGCAGGGCTTTACCTGGTTTGCGGGAGCATAGTCTCATTCATGCCCGGCTAAAGCGGGAGTATAGTCTCATTCATGCTCAATTTTAAGAAAACTAACTCATTAGGTATAATACTGCACCCAAACAAATTTTCTATCGGCGAAGTTTCTGATGTTCTTGTAGCTGACGGACACAGGCTATCGTTCCAGATTTTAAATCCATTTACAGGAAAACCTGCCAGAACGATTTTACTCGGATTTCTGGACTGGAAGTCCGGATATCTCTGCGGTTACGATATTATACTTGAAGAAGATACTCAATCGATAGCCAGCGCCCTTCATAACAGCATTATAAACCTGAAAGCCATTTCTAAAATTGTTTATCAGGATAATGGCAGGACATTCAATGTTAAATATTTTTTCAATACAGACTTCAGGGAAAGCGATTTTTTAGGTCTGTATGGCAGGCTCGGCATTAAAGTTGTGTTTGCAAAACCGTATAATGCCCGGGCAAAAGTCATAGAAAGGTTTTTCTGAAATTCCAGGAAAGCTTCGAAAAACTAGTTCCCCCTTACACCGGTTCATCAATTCAAAACCAGCCTGCAAGGCTGATATAGTTTAATAGTGCAATTATAGATTGACACCCTGTAAATTATCACCCATTATGAGAAAAAATATCACTTAGAACCTATCCAAAAATAAACGTCTAAATTAAAAGATTAAAATTTAGACGTAAAAATAGGGTAGGAGAAAATGCAAAAAACGAGAGAACCATTAATATACAGGGTAAAGGATTCATTATGGGAAAGACTAAGAAAACGACTTCCCAAGCCAGAGGGCAGAGGCAGAAGGCCAGCAAAGAATAAAGAATGCTTTGAAGGGTTAATTTACATACTGAGAACAGGGTGTCAATGGGGAGATTTACCAAGAGAATATCCACCAAAGAGTACCGTACATTGTAGATTCCAGAAATGAGTGCAGGAAGGTACTTTTAAAGAATTATGGCAGGAATTTTTAACTGAATATGATAATTTAGAAGGGATAAACTGGGAATGGTTAAGTATTGACTCCGCATCAGTGAAATCACCACTGGGCGGGAAAAAAAACAGGGCATAATCCAACAGATAGAAGTAAACTATGAAACGCTTAACTGAAACAATAGAGAGTATGGTTATTGAAAGACCAGCATAGTTAGAGGTTATCGTTAATTTATGCCTTGATAAAGGTTATGATTACAAGGAATGCGAAGAAACTGTATTTGAAAATCAAATGAGGCCTCAATTAGACGAAGAGGTGAGGAAATTGTCCAAAAACAGGAAGGCAAAAAGCCAAGAAGATAGCCAATTGAGCGTACTTTTAGCTGGTTTAACAGATACAGAAGGCTGTTAATCAGGTGGGAAAAAAGCCAGAAAATTATCTGGGCTTTATTCACATTGCTTGCTGTGTTATGGTGCTTGCCAGATTAATTCTTGGATAGGCACTTAATAACCTAATTTATCATTTAGATAAATTAGGTAAAAAACATTTAAAAGAGTTATTATATGAATGATTCACTGAAGGCAATAAAAATTGACTATTTTCCCATTTTTTATTGCGGGTTTTGGCGGCTGAAAAAACACAAAATCCGCAAGCTCCGCATGTGTTTTGAATTCCGGCGATGTTCCCCCTGTTGTTCCGACGTTAAAAAATTGGAAAAAATTGGAAAAAATGTCCGGTTTTTGTCCATCGCCGGAATATAGACGTGTTAGGAGTTTAAGCCTGATAGCAAAATTTCGCCCGGACATTTTCGGACAAAACTGGTAAAAATGTCCAATTTCCGGTAATTTTTTCGCAGAACAGTCAATTCATGTTCCGACGTCAAAACCAGCACCCTGTCGGGAGCTTCCCGAAAAACCCGCAGGTCATTTTGCACTTTAAAACATATAAAACATAACAAAAAAGCCCCGAAGCTATATAGCCTCTGGGCTTTTTTGGTGGAGACGGAGGGATTCGAACCCTCGTCCAGCACGGGCATAAACAGACCTCTACGAGTGTAGGTCACTGTTTATGTCGTCTAAGCCAGGTCAGTAACCGGACCCTGGGCTAAGACCGAGCATGTTTTAAGTCATGCCTGACCTTGAGGATTGGCTTTGCTTAGTCTATCCTCATCAACTAAGCGCATCCGGCATAATTGACCGAATAATCCGGCCGAAAGGGATTATTCAGTGGCACTTCAGTTACTAAGCAGCTTTTGCTACGTTTCTGCTGAAGTCTACTGCAATGACGTTATTGTCGTTGGCATTTGTCTTTTTTGTGCTCGTTGATAACGGAGAACAGCGCTCCGACTCGCAGCCTGTCTCTACCATAACGCCCTGTCAAATCCAGAACGTCCCCATGATAGTTTTTATATGAAGTTTTCAATGTTCAGTTTTATTTGCCGAAGGTCGGACTCGAACCGACACAGTGTTGCCACCGGTAGATTTTGAGTCTACTGCGTCTGCCATTTCGCCACTTCGGCATGTATTTACATATTATCAGATAAAATACCGAATTTCTAGTATGTACAGGGATAAATCGATTCTGTTAAGTCATGTAAATACTAATTATAAAGACTTAAAACCCGCTTCATTTGTTCCCTTTAGGTGTTTATTCAGAATTATAATCTTAATATTATTTTAAAGAAATTATTCTCATATTCCGATAGTAATTTATATGAGGAGCAAACTGAGGAGTACATCATACATAGAAAGTATCGGAAGGATTATTAACTGTATTTGTAAAAGTTATTAGACTCCAGAAGTTTTTAAGATAAATAAAATAAACCCAATATGCAGGCTTGTTAGCTTCCCTGAACAGGCGGGGTTTAAATGTCTTTTTAGTGGTCTTAATTATTCTGGCGGCAATCTGAATAAGGAAAGGAAATGCGAATGAGTTCACAAAGCAAACACACATACCCGGCATTTGTTTATGAAAATGATAAGTACTATTTTGCTGACTGCCTGCCATTAAACATCAGTTCTGCAGGCGAATCCCCGTATGATGCTGTTGAGAACCTTGAGCAGGAGGTCAGGAAAGTTTTAAACGTGAAAAATGTTTCTTTAAAACCACTCTTTGAAAAACCGTAAAAGCATTCAATATATTTATGGCTATACCAGAATGAGTTAGTTTTCGGAAAAACCGGCAAATGAATTCGGCTCTCTGCTGTCGGGCAAAGCCTGCCACTCCAGAGCCTCACCCCTGCTATCGCACGGCAAAGCCGGATTTTTCTGAAAACGTCACTCCCGCTTCGCCATACCGATTTATGTTCATTAATTTCATTTCAAGATTACTTATTGAAATCGGTATAGCATGACCTAATGGGGACGGAAAATTTCCGTCTCCTGTTTATTTTAAATCCTACTTAAAATACCGTTTAGCACAAGTTTAACGTGTGCATAGTTCAGCCCGCCCTGTATATAAGCCACATAAGGTTCACGCAAAGGGCCATCCGCAGAGAGTTCTATGGTTGAACCTTCAATAAAAGTTCCTGCTGCCATTATGATTTCATCATCGTATCCGGGTACTGTATCAGGAACCGGGGTCAGGTAAGAATCCACAGGGCTGTAACACTGCACGGTTTTACAAAAATTAATTAATTTTTCCCGGTCTTCAAACACTACAGCCTGTATAATATCTGTTCTTATTTCATCAGGAAGTGGCATTGTCTTAAATCCCTGATCAAGAAAGACCTGTGAGGTTAGCACAGAACCTTTTAAAGCTTCATGAACTATACTCGGCGCCATAAATAATCCCTGAAGTATTAACCTGGACTGATTAAGCATAGCCCCGCCTTTTGTGCCAATGCCCGGTGCTGTAAGCCTGTCAGCTGCCAGTTTAACAAATTTCTCTCTTCCCGCTATATAACCGCCTGTTTCAACAATCCCGCCGCCCGGGTTTTTTATTAGTGAACCTGCTATAAGATCAGCCCCGACTTCAGTAGGTTCAAGGGCTTCTGTGAATTCGCCGTAGCAGTTGTCCACAAAACATATACATTCCGGATTTTTCTTTTTAATAATATCTATTATTTCAGCAATATTCTGAATATCAAGCGGTTTTCTCAGGCTATAACCCCTTGATCGCTGAATAAAAGCCATTGTTATTGTTTCATCAATTGTTTTTTCAAGTTTTTCAAGATCAACTTCACTGTCATTTTTAAGCGGGACTTCTGTGTAATCCACGCCATGTCCCTTCAGGGAAGATTTTTTATCCCCCCTCAAGCCGATAACTTCTTCCAGTGTGTCATAAGGTCTTCCAGCAACAGAAACCAGTTTGTCTCCATTTCTTAAAATTCCGAAAAATCCGCAGGCAAGGGCATGAGTTCCTGACACAAAATGGTTCCTTACAACAGCGGCTTCGCAGTTAAAAACCTGGGCATAGACCTTGTCTATAACACCCCTGCCCATATCATCGTGGCCGTAACCGCTTACTGTGTAGAAATGCTCTTCTCCAACCTTATGGTCCTGAAAAGCCTGGAGGACTTTTTCCTGGTTAATATCCCGGATAAGTTCCATTTCCCGGAAAATCTCAGAAACTTTTTTTTCGGCTTTGTTTATTAAAAAACTTTTATCAAAATTTTGCATTTTTATCCCTTTGAATCTTAATTTTCATAATTATATTTCAAAGATCTCTTTATGCTAAGAAAAAATTGTATACATTAAGGAATAAATAAAAAGTTTTTACGCCTTAAAATTTTCAAAAAATCTATATTTAACAAGTGCGCAGGCGTAGCCTGAGCCACCTATAGGGCGGTTGTGGGCGGGGATTATTTTGAAAATTTTAAGTAAGAATTTTTTGTTGCTCCCTTAAATACCCTGAGTAACCGGAACAGTTATATATATTTTATTTTTAACGGGTTAACGAATTTAAATAAACTTAACTTCCTGTCGTGCTATGTTTCTTTATTGCAATATTCACCAATAATTATCCTGTCTATGGAAGAAAGGTCTTTTATTGTTTTTATATTCTTAAAGCCATTTTCTTCAAATATTTTTTTGACTGCTTCTGCCTGCGCAAATCCTATTTCAACTGCGAGAATTCCTTTTGGATTAAGACGTGTATTTGCCTGTTTTACAAGGTTTTTGTAGAACGAAACACCTTTTTCATCGCTGACAAAAAGTGCGGAAAATGGTTCATGTCGGGAAACTTCTATCTGCAATGACTCTTTATCTTCTATTGAGATGTAAGGCGGATTAGAGACTATAATGTCAAATTTTTCTGCCGGGACTGTATTTTTAAAAATATCAGACTTTATAAACCTTATCCGGTCATTTACTCCAAGTTTTTTCGCATTATACTCAGCCACCTCCAGAGCTTTAACCGAAATATCAGAAGCTGTTATTTCTGCCAGGGGAAGTTTTTTGGCTAATATTATGGCAATACAGCCTGAACCTGTGCCTATGTCTATAATTTTTGCATTCTTATCCGCAAGTTTTATCACTTCTTCTGCCAGGATTTCTGTATCCTGCCTTGGGATTAATACGTTTTTATCCACATAAAACTCTTCCCCCATAAAAAACGCTCTGTTCATAATGTACTGAACAGGCATTTTTTCATCGAGACGCTTAATTATCAATTTGTTGAATTTATTTAGCTTATCTTCAGGAAGTGGAGTTGTCGGCTTTACCATCAAATCTTTTCTGGTAAGGCCAAATATATATTCAATGAGCTGGCTTACTTCAAGCCTGGCTTCATTAAGACTAATACCCTGGCTTATAAAGGCATTTATAGTATTTTGAAAAAGTTCTTCAAATGTTGTCATTGGTTTTACAGAGAATTTAGGTTGTTGACTCGGCGAGTTTATCTATTTTAGCTTTCTGGTCAGCTTCTATAAGTTCATGAATCAGGTTATCAAGCTCGCCTTCTATTACTGTCCACACATTAAAGTTTTGTCCTATCCGATGGTCAGTACATCTTCCCTGCGGAAAATTATATGTCCTGATTCTTTCACTTCGGTCTCCTGTTCCCACCTGGGAACGCCTAAGGTCAGTGATTTCTTTCATTTGCTTCTGAACTTCAATATCATAAAGCTTTGTTTTAAGGAGTTGCATTGCTCTTTCCCGATTTTGGAGCTGGCTTCTTTCTTCTGTACAATGAACCATAATTCCGGATGGCTTATGAACTATTCTTACAGCTGTTTCCAACTTGTTAACGTTCTGTCCGCCTGCTCCGCCTGCCCTTGCAGTGGTTATTTCCAGGTCATCAGAATTAATTTCTACTTCTACATCTTCAACTTCCGGCATAACAGCTACTGTTGCGGTACTAGTATGAACTCTTCCCTGGGATTCGGTTACAGGAACACGCTGTACTCTGTGAACACCGGATTCATACTTTAACTGGCTGTAAACAGCATCACCCTGTATGGAAATTACCGCTTCACTTATCCCGCCGGTTCCGTGTTCGGATTCGCTGATAATATCTGTTTTCCAGCCCTGCTTTTCCGCATATCTCAAATACATTCTCATCAGGTCAGCTGCAAAAATATTTGCCTCATCTCCTCCGGCGCTGCCCCGGATTTCCAGCATAATATCCTTGTCATCATTCGGGTCACGTGGAAGGAGCAGGACTTTCATTCTTTCTTCGCAGGATTGAATCTTTTGTTCAGCCGCACTCAGTTCTGCCTGAAGAAAATTTTTCATCTCAGTGTCATCTTCAGCTTTCAAAACCTGTTCGGCTTCTTTTTTTGCGGTGATTGCTTCCTGCCAGGCATGATAAATCTCAACGGTTTCTTCCATTGATTTTCTGGTCTTGGAAAGCTTTTTGAATTCTTCATAATTTTTTATAACTTCAGGATCGCTGAGTTTTTCGCCCAGCTCTGTATAGTTTTTTTCAATATCTTTAATTTTATCGAGCATGTCTTTC
>Ga0081527_100366_pt1 | contig 26420 bp, 25 predicted proteins | sample HotLakmasection5_FD_70992 | JGI IMG/M metagenome (GOLD analysis project Ga0081527, IMG submission 70992) | Hypersaline microbial mat communities from Hot Lake, Washington, USA - Section #5 (SPADES assembly) (version 2) | ecosystem: Environmental > Aquatic > Non-marine Saline and Alkaline >... | reverse complement strand
GAGATGGCGACATCGAAGTGCTGGTCCTGCAGGTTGGCGTCATCGTCATGGACCAGTACCAGTGTGGTGTAACCGAGTTCCTCAGCACGCGCCTGGGCGATGTCCGCTTCGGCTTTGAAGAACGGGTTGTCGTGCGATGGGGTGATGATGACGATCAGTTCGCCGTCGCCCATCGGCAAGTCTTCGATATCGAGGTCCTGTGCAGTCGCGCCAAATGCGCCGAAAGCCAGGATCAGTGTCAACGTCAGGATCATCCAGGAAAACCATGTTTTGCGAGACATTTTTCGTATATTCCTCCGTGTTTGTCTTTATAAAGCACCAGTAGCTTCTTGACTTTGCTGTTCTCTTGTCTGAGCATCACCTCCTTTCCACAAATGTGGGGTCATCAGATGAGCTTACGTTCCTGCAGCCGACTCTGAAGCTGGTCGATGATGACTGCCAGGATAATGACGACACCGGTGATGACCGTCTGCCAGAACGAGCTGACACCCTCGATTACCATGCCGTTGTTGAGCACGCCGATTACGAAAGCACCGATGATCGTGCCGCTGATTGTTCCGCGCCCGCCGGCAAGTGACGTGCCACCGAGTACAACCGCCGCAATTGCGTTAAGTTCAAAAGTCTCGCCGGTGGCTGGGTGCGCCGAAGCTAACTGCGACGTGATAATCAGACCTACCATGGCCGCGCAAAAACCGGAGATGACATAGGTCAGCATGGTGACTGTTTTCACCCGCACGCCGGACAGTTTGGCCGCGCGCATGTTGCCGCCAATGGCGTAAACCTGGCGACCAAACGGTGTCTTGCTGGCGACAAACATTGCCAGCAAGCCGAGCACAATCATGATCCAGATAGAGTAGGGGAGTTCCAGGAAGCGTCCTGCGCCCAGGGTGGGGAAACCCGCGTTACCCAGTTCCGGGTTGCCAACCAGATTGGGGTATGTCGCACCATTGTTGCTCAGCAACGCCAGGCCGCGCGCGATATAGAGCGTGCCCAGCGTTGCAATAAATGGTGCGACGTTAAATCGTGTGATGATGATACCGTTCACTAAGCCGAACAACATACCAACACACAGCGTGATAATCATCACAATCCATACGTTGAAGTAGATCACCACATCAAACATCGGTAAGACCAGGCCATCAATAAGCAAACCGCCTGCTACCATGCCAGCAAGTCCGACAATCGACCCGACCGACAGGTCAATGCCTGCTGTGAGGATCACAAACGTCATACCAATCCCCAGGATGGCGTTTATTGCTGCCTGTTTCGCCAGGATAATGAGGTTATTGGCCTGTAAAAATGACGATGAATAGAGCGCAAAAAATGTAAAAAGCAGAATTAGCGCAATGAACGCTCTTAACTGGAATAGGAGTGCGCGAAATGCGATGCGGCCTTGCTGTGATTTTAGCTTTTCTCGTGCCTCAGACGAAACAAGTTGATTTTGGGCCTGTTCCATAATGATCTTAAACTCCTGTCTTCACAATTTCGTGACCGATTGCGGAAGCCTCGACCAGAGCCTGCTCTGTCGCCTCGGCGCGGGTCATATTGGCGGTGATACAGCCCTTTGACATAACAAGAACACGGTCGGCGATCGCCATGACTTCTTTAAGCTCGGTTGAGACAAACAGAATGCCGAAACCCTGTTGTGCCAGTTCGGCCATGATGTCGAATATCTCTTCTTTAGCGCCAACATCAATGCCGCGTGTTGGTTCGTCCATCATCAGGACTTTGGGCGAGGTGAGCAGGGCTTTGGCAACAACGACCTTTTGCTGGTTGCCGCCGCTCAGCGAACCGATCAGATTCTGCGGGTTGGACAGCTTGATCGCCAGATTACGGGTCATCCGAGAGACGCTTTCCTTTTGCTTGCGCGATGACAGGAAAAAGCCGCTGAGGTAACGTCGCAAGCTGGCGAGGATCATATTGTCGGCAATGGTCAGCGTCTGTATCAGGCCTTCACGCTGGCGGTCTTCTGGTATCAGCATGAGACCCGCATCGATGCGCTGTTCTACTGATGCATGGTTACTGATCTTCTTGCCGTCCAGCCAGATGGTGCCCGTCCCGTAAGGGTGCAGGCCCATGAGCACTTCGAAAAGCTCGGTACGGCCAGCTCCCATGAGGCCATATATGCCGAGAATCTCGCCAGCGTTCAGCGAAAAAGATACATGATCGAGCAGATAACCCTGTGCTTTGCCTGGGCGTGGCAGCGTCAGGTCTTCTACTCGCAGAAGTTCGCTGCCGATGGGGTGTTCGGGTGGGGTGTAGAGTGTCGCGGCATCGCGGTTGACCATGTTCTCGACGATCCATTTGAGATCAATGTCCGGGATGCGCGCCTCGGCGATCAAGTAACCGTCGCGCAATACGGTGATGTAGTCGCCGATCTGCATCAGTTCTTCGAGCTTGTGCGAAATATATACAATCGACACGCCCTGCGCGCGCAGTTCGCGGATAACACGGAACAGTACCTCGACCTCGGCATTACTGAGAGCTGAAGTCGGTTCGTCCATAATGAGGATGCGCACGTTAAGCGCCAGAGTCTTGGCGATTTCTACAATCTGCTGCTGCCCAATACGCAGGTTGGCGACCAGCGTCTTAGGGCTGATGGGTTGTTCCAGGCGCTTGAGCAGATCGGCGGCACGCTGTTCCTGCTCGGCGTGGTTAACCACAACACCGCCGCTGGTGATCTCGTGCGCCATGTAGATATTCTCACTAACGCTGAGATTGGGGAACAGGTTCAGCTCCTGATAGATAATACCAATGCCGTGTTGTTCGGCCTCGCGCGGGCCGCGCGGGCGGATCACTTCTCCTTCCAGGATAAGGGTGCCGCTGGTGGCCTCCTCAACACCGGCGAGGATTTTCATCAACGTCGATTTGCCCGCGCCGTTTTCGCCCACCAGCACGTTGACCTTACCCCGATAGATGTTGAAGTCCACATTGTTGAGCGCGATGGTCCCTGGGTAAACTTTGGTGACTTGTTCTGCTCGCAGGATGACTTCGTCGGACATCAGCGCACCTCGATCCTGACCGGCACGATCTCCAGGGTACCTGTGTCGTCCAGGGTAAACGCGCCATGAAAAGCGATCGTCTGATTTTCAAGGCTTTGCAGTTCGAGTGGTTGGAGAATTTCAGTCAGGATGCGTTCTTTGATAGCGTCGGATACAGAGGCGAATTCAGTCTGGTTGACGAAGTCGTTGAAACGGATGAAGCCTACCGCGTCGATGGCCGCGTTGTTGCGGCGACGAATCACCGGGCCGACGGCGATATTGGCGTCTGGCTGGCCATCATATGGTTCCAGATCGATGCTCATCAGTCCGATGCGCGACTCCAGGTCAACATCCAGGACTCTGCTCTCGCCGTATGTCATAAAGCTGAAGCCGCCGGTGCCATTTCGATTGCCATAGCTGGCGATAGCGGCGTCGCGATCGGCGTCAATAGCGGCCAGAAGCTCGTTAATCTCTACTGCATTCTCCAGAAATGCCGGTATAAACTGAGTTTCCCAGATTGAATCCACATAGTTTGGGGCGTTGAAACCAGCTTTGGCGTCGCCGTCGTCAGACAGCGAACGAACGGTCGCTAGCTGGCATGATGTGAGCGCCAACATCATGCTGATCAGTCCGATAATAAAGCCGTGCTTCTTTAACATGATATTTTCCCTCTGGTAGATCACCTGTTGCTTTTTTCGGCCACCAACCGGGTTGCTGTCAGATGATCGGTGATCAGGACGTTTAGCCAGCGCCCTTGCAGTGCGCCCCGGATGGCGGAGTATTTGCGTTCTCCGCCGGCGATACCCACGCAGCGGCGTACCTTTTGTAGCTGATCCAGACCGATACCGATCACACGCCGGTCAAGGGGAGCATTAACGGGTTTGCCATTGCTATCGAAGAAACGCAGACAGATGTCGCCGACTGCGCCATGCTGGCTGAGCGTTTCCAGTTCGTCGTTGGAGAATACATTGCCGCTGCTGGCAAGCAGTTTGGACGGCTGAATATCACCAATGCCCACCAGAGCCATCGTTATCTGGTTGAAGTAACTCATAGCTTCCTGCACGAACTGGTCTTTAAGCATCAGTGCTTTTGCATCTTCAGATGGCACCACACCTGGGGCGGGGAGAAACACAGTCTGTCCGTTGACTGCTCTGGCGAGGCGCTCGGTCAGGCGGGCGGCGTAGATTTCGGCGGATGGACTGCCTATGCCACCCAGTATCTGCACAATCTGAACGTTGAGAGACCGGTTAAGCTGCGGCATAGCATCAACCATTGCCAGAAGGGTGGCGCTCCATGATGAAATGCCAATCACTTCACCCTGCCGGATAGTCGTTTCGACGTAATAGGCTGCTGCTGCCCCCAGGGCGTCCAGAAGCAGCGTATCGTCACAGCCTTCAGGACAATCGACTACGATGGCACGCTTGAGGTTGTACTGGTCTTCAAGCTGATCTTCGAGTTCGGCATAGACGCCGCCGGGCATGCTGACGGTAATACGGATCACCTGTTCTGCAATGGCACGCTTCAGCAGTCGGGATACCGTCGCCTGTGAGATATCGAGCTGGCTGGCAATTGCTGACTGTGTCATCGATTGGCTGTAGTACAGCCGGGCGACTTTGGCGATGAAGCGAAGCTCTTCTAAGTTCAGCATTAAGGTGTTCCTGAGGCGTGAAATTCTTGTTTATCACGCGTGAATAAATATTCAATATATCAATACTTATACACACAGTCTATCGCGTTTTCTACGCTGAGTCAATATGTTCAGGGGTTGTGTTTTTACTAAGCCGGGCTGATTTTGCGGCAGGTCAATGTTAACCCTCAGTTTTTCGGGCAAATAGTTGTACGATCTGGTCTATCTGTTGGCCGATTGGGTGGTTCAGTGTGTGATATGACCCAGTACAGGACAGTGATATTGGGCATATCAGAGTTTTCCTGATATTTGTCATATCGGCAGATGACACCCGACAATGTTTAATCAAGGCGATGAACGTTAAGATTAAAGACAATTTGTTCGAGTTATACTATGCCCGGACTGAGATATCCGCAGCGTACTCAGGATGAGTACATCAACGAGAAGGGGGAGCACAATCACCACCGTCGTCAGACTTTGATCCAGCCAAATTTTTGGCTCAATGCTGATGAATAGATCACAGACGGTTAGCATCCTGTTTCCTGTGATTGGCATTGAATTGAGAACTTACCCTTGTACTGTCCTTTCAGGAATAACCAAGGAAACGGACAGTATCAAAACTCGAAATTTACATAGTCTAGGAGTACAGCATGTCAATGACGCAACCGCAAGACCGTACAAGCAAGCAGAATGGCAAACATCGTTGGGTTTTTCGCTTCGACGAAGTTGAGTTGGCGGAACAGACTGTAGGCGGCGACTGGGAAGGTGTACGTGCGCTGCTGGGTGGTAAGGGTGCGAACCTGGGCGATATGACCCGCGCCGGCATCCCCGTCCCGCCTGGATTCACCGTTACGACCGAAGCCTGTATCGCTTACTCTTCCAAGGGCCAAACATTCCCGGCTGGTATGTGGGATCAGGTGGTCGACGCTCTGGCCCACGTAGAAGAGGCTACCGGCAAGAAGTTCGGTGATCCCGAAAACCCACTGCTGGTTTCTGTGCGTTCGGGCGCTAAGTTCTCGATGCCAGGCATGATGGACACCGTCCTGAACCTTGGGCTGAATGACGATGTTGTTGAAGGGCTGGTCGCCAAAACGGGTGATGAGCGCTTTGTTTATGACATCTACCGCCGTCTGGTTCAGATGTTCGGCTCGGTCGTGATGGGCATCGAAGATGAAGCTTTTGAGGACTATCTGACCGATATCAAGCGCGAGCGTGGTGTTCAATCCGACACGGAACTGAATGGCGAAGACTGGAAGCAGGTCACGGGTGCATTCAAGCGCATCTACGCCAAGGCTGTTGGTGCGGATTTCCCGCAGGATCCGATTCGTCAACTCGAGCTGGCGGTCGAGGCCGTGTTCAAGTCGTGGAACGGACGTCGTGCGGTCGATTATCGTAACGCTGCTGGTATCCCGCATGACCTGGGAACAGCCGTCAACGTACAGACGATGGTTTTCGGTAACATTGATGCCCAGTCCGGTACGGGTGTGGCGTTTACCCGCAATCCTTCCACCGGTGAGAACATTCTGTTTGGCGATTACCTGATGAATGCTCAGGGTGAGGACGTTGTGGCTGGTATTCGCACACCGCTGCCGATCTCTCTGCTGAAGCAGGAAATGCCGGCTGTCTACAAAGAATTCGATGAAATCGTCTACAAGCTGGAACATCACTATCGTGACATGCAGGACGTTGAGTTCACGATTGAAAGTGGCAAGCTGTGGATGCTCCAGACCCGCTCTGGCAAACGTACGGCCAGCGCGGCGGTTCGTATCGCGGTTGAAATGGCCGAAGAGGGGCTTATCACCCGTGAAGAGGCTGTCTCGCGCGTGACGCCCACCCATGTGCTGCAACTGCTGCACCCGCAGTTTGACCTTGAGGCGGTTGAATCGGCTGAAAGCACGGGACGCTTGCTGGCCCAGGGTGTGAATGCTTCACCAGGTGCCGCAGTGGGTATTGTCGCTTTTGATGCGGACCTGGCCGAGAAGTGGGGTAAAGCAAACCGTAAGGTTATCATGGTGCGCCCGGAAACCAAGCCGGACGATGTGCATGGTATGCTGGCTTCGGCGGGTATTCTCACCAGCCGTGGTGGTGCGACGAGCCACGCCGCTGTGGTGGCGCGGCAATTCGGTGTGCCCTGTGTGTGTGGTGCGGGCGATCTGGACATCGACCTGCGTGGGCGTAAGTTCCGCGTTGGCGAGACCATCATTCGTGAGGGTGATGTGATCTCGATCGACGGGTCGCTGGGTAAGGTTTATTCCGGCGATATCACCCTGGTAGAACCGGACTTCCAGCGCGAGACGTTCCTGATCAAGCTGCTTGAGTGGGCCGACTCCATCCGCCGTCTGATGGTTTATGCCAACGCAGATTATCCCAATGATGCACGTCGTTCCCGCGAGTATGGCGCCCAGGGCATTGGCCTGTGCCGTACCGAGCATATGTTCTTCGAAGAAGAGCGTATTCCGATTGTCCAGGCGATGATCCTCTCTGAGCCGAACAGTGAAGAAGAGGCCAAGCACCTGGAGCGGCTGAAGCGCTTCCAGTATGACGACTTCTACGGCATCTTCAAGGCGATGGCCGGGCTGCCGGTGATTGTTCGCCTGCTGGACCCGCCGCTGCACGAGTTTATGCCGGACCACGAGCAACTCGCTATGCGCGCCGCTGGTCTGCGTATTCTGGGCGACCGGCCCAATGAGCTGGAAAGCGTCGAAAAACTGATGGCTGCGGTCAACAGCCTGGAAGAGTTCAACCCGATGCTGGGCCTGCGTGGTTCTCGACTGGGTATCATGCGTCCGGCGATCAGCGAGATGCAGGTGCGGGCGCTCTTCGAAGCCGCTTGCCGCTTGCAGCAGGAAGGTGTCGTGATTCACCCGGAGATCATGCTGGCGGTGACCAGCCATCCCAACGAAGTCAAGCTTCTGCGTGAACTGGTTGATCGCGTTGCCGAAGAGATTATGACTGAGATGGGTGTACGTGTGGACTATAAGGTCGGCACGATGATCGAGCTGCCGCGTGCGGCGATCATGGCGCACAAGATGGCTGAATACTCGGACTTCTTCTCGTTCGGCACCAACGACCTCACCCAGACGACTTACGGTATCAGCCGTGACGACGCTGAGGGTAAGTTCCTGCTGCATTATGTTGAGAGCGGGCTGCTTGAAGAGAATCCGTTCCAGGTTCTGGACGAGGATGGTGTTGGCTTCCTGGTGGAGACCGCTGTCGAGCGCGGTCGCAAGACCCGTCCCGACATCGAGCTGGGCATCTGCGGTGAGCATGGTGGTGACCCGCAGAGTATCCACTTCTGTCATCGGGCTGGCCTGGACTACGTGAGCTGCTCACCGTTCCGTGTGCCGGTGGCTCGCCTGGTTGCGGCGCAAGCTGCTCTGAAGAGCTAGCCAGATCACATATCACATCAGTTCAAACAGGCGGCTGGTCCAACACGGGCCAGCCGCTTTGTATTTGTTGAGTGGAGAACATCGTCATTCACCAGCAACGAAGCAGTTGAGGACCATTACTTACCTGCGATGCGGGTGTGACCATCACTTGCCGATTGTGTTGGCTAATGTATAATAACGCACAAGGTCACGTCTCTGGATCATCAATGAACAGCCTCGTCAATCAGTTATATACGATTATGTGATGGGTAGTGGCCTATTCGACGTGTCGCTGCACCTGGCCTAGCGCATTATTCACCTGGATGGTCACTCCGGGTTACTTCTTGAGAGGAGTTTCATCATGGCGAAATCACGGACTGAGTTAATGGTTGACCGCCTACGCGATTTACAAGCGACAACACCTGAGATTGAAGCGTCTGCGGTGGTCAGTGTCGATGGCCTGATTATGGCTTCGTCTTTGCCGGCAGGTGTCGAAGAAGATCGTGTATCGGCAATGTCCGCGGCCATGCTATCGCTTGGTGAGCGCATTTCGAGCGAGTTAGGGCGTGGCATGCTGGAACAGGTCTACATTCGCGGGAAACTGGGCCATGTCATCCTCATGTCAGTTGGTGAGGAAGCTGTGCTGACGACGCTGGTTCGTGAGGGGGCTAAACTGGGGCTGATATTCCTGGATATGCGACGGACAGCGGACGACCTCGGCAAACTGGTGTAGAGTCCCGGTCTGCTGCCGCCTGATCGCGCTATTCGCATTTTCAAACCATCAGCATACGAGTAGACGGCGGGACGAGTGGATCATCCCGCCGCAGTTTTTGTTGACACGAGATACCAATGTGAGCGACACATGTCAAAACCCAAATATATCTTCTGCACAGGTGGTGTAGTCAGTTCGGTGGGGAAGGGTGTAACCGCAGCCGCTATTGGGCGCATTCTGAAAGCCCGGGGGTTGAAAGTTGCCATTCAGAAGCTGGACCCCTATCTGAATGTCGATCCGGGAACGATGAGTCCTTACCAGCATGGTGAGGTTTTCGTCACTGCCGACGGCGCCGAGACCGACCTGGACCTGGGACACTATGAGCGTTTTATCGATGAAAACCTCAACCGGACCTGCAACGTCACCGCAGGGCAGGTCTATGGACACGTTATCGACAAAGAGCGGCGTGGTGATTACCTGGGTGGCACGATTCAGGTTATTCCGCATATTACCAACGAGATCAAGCGGCGCATCGCATTGGTTGGGAAGGAAAGCGATGCTGATGTTGTGCTGGTTGAGGTAGGCGGAACCGTCGGCGACATTGAAGGGCAGCCGTTTTTGGAGGCTATCCGGCAGATGCGGATGAGCCTGTCTCGTGAAGATACATTGTATGTACACGTCACCTTCCTGCCGTATATCGGCGCGACCAGTGAGTTAAAGACGAAGCCCACTCAGCACAGTGTGCGGGATTTGCGTGGCATCGGTATTCAACCCAATGTTATCATCGCACGGACCGATTACCCTGTCAGCCGCGATGTCGTCGAAAAAATCGCCCTGTTCTGTGATGTGGACGAAAATGCGGTTATTCCGTTGGAGACGACGGACCTGTTATATGAAGTGCCCCTGGTGCTGGAAGACGCTGGCCTGGGGGACTATCTGGTCAATAAGCTGAAACTGGAAGCCAACCCGCCCGATCTGAACAGTTGGCGCAGCATGATTGGCCGTATGCGTCAGGCAAATGATACGGTCAAAATTGGCATTGTCGGCAAGTATGTCGAACTCCATGATGCCTACATGAGCGTCAAAGAGGCGGCGTATCATGCGGCGGTAGCCTGCAACAGCCAATTAGAAATCAAGTGGATTCATTCCAGTGATCTGGAAAAGGGTAAGGGGCTTCAGGTTCTGGATGAGGTCGATGGTGTCATTGTTCCAGGTGGTTTTGGTTACCGGGGGGTAGAGGGCAAAATTGTGGCCGCGCATTATGCGCGAGAGCACAATATTCCCTACCTGGGTTTGTGCCTGGGTATGCAGGTAATGACCATCGAGTTTGCGCGGCACAAGCTTGGGCTGGAAGACGCAAACAGTGCCGAATTTGAAATGACCGGCGAACACAATGTCATTGACCTGATGCACGATCAGCGTGGTATCACGGACATGGGCGGAACCATGCGATTAGGCCTCTATCCATGTCGATTGGTACCGGGAACCCTGGCAGCACAGGCTTACAACAACATCCCGGAGACCAACGAACGTCACCGGCACCGTTTTGAATTCAACAATGACTACCGTGAGGGTTTCGAAGAAAATGGAGCCAGCTTCAGCGGCCTGAGTCCCGATGGCCGGCTGGTGGAGATTCTCGAAATACAGGACCATCCGTTTATGATTGGCACACAGTTCCATCCAGAGTTTCTGAGCCGGCCCAACAGTCCGCACCCCTTGTTTGTGGAATTTGTGCGGGCGGCAATCAAACGGCGCAAGGGCCAGGCTCGCAAGACACGTAAACAATCTACAGTCACTGCGCAAGAGCAGGATAAGCAAGCCTAAGAGCCAGATTCCAAGATCATTGGTCACACCTATCAGAGGGAAAAACGCATGAGTGTTGCAGAAGTTATTCAGGCTATGCCTAAAGTCGAACTGAATCTGCGGTTGGAAGGCGCTCTGCGCAAAAAGACTTTGCTGACGATTGCCGAACAGAACGATATTCCGGCTTCGACCAAGAATTTCGATCAACTCGTTGAACAACTGGACCATCCAGACTTTGGTCAGTTGGATACACTGCTGCAAACCGTTGGTTCCTGGCTTCAGCATCCTGAGGATTTGGGACGAGTTGTCTACGATGCCGGTGTCAGCCTGGCCCGCCAGAACGTCAAGTATGCGGAAATCTGCGTGAATACCAACATATTCATGCAGAATGGGTTGACACTTGAAACGCTGATGAGCGCACTAAACGATGGTCGCAGCCGTGCCGAACGCGGATGGAATATTCGCATTGGCTGGATTTTGACGGTGCCGCGTACCGAGCCACGCCGGGCCGACGAAACCGTTCGCTGGGCTTCCAGCGCAGCAGCACGACGTCATGGCGTCGTGGGGTTTGGCGTTATTGGCCCGGAGGATGTGCAGCCCATTGGGCAGTTCGAACGAGCATTTGCCTCTGCCGAGAAGAAAGAGCTACCCACATTCATACAGACAGGCAATACTGAAGGCGCAGATGGCATCCTTAAGACCATCAATCTGATCAAGCCTCATCGGTTATTGGACGCTTTCTCTGCGTGGGAATCGCCTGATGTCATTGATCTCATGATTGAGCGCGACACACCGATTGTTGTGAGTGTAAGGCGCGCGCTTGCCGAGGGTCTGATCGACCATAACCCAACCCGCTCGCTTTATGACTCCCGTATTGGCCTGGTACTGACATCAGACCTGCCGGTTCTGGTAAATGCATCACTTGCGGATGAGTATCTGGCGGCTGTCGAATCCGGCGGTTTGTCCCTGGAGGAATTGCAGCAGGTGGCACTGAACGCCGTGCGATACAGTTTCCTGCCGCAGAACGACAAAGACAGTATGTTGCAGGAGTTCCAATCCGTTTACGACGATCTGCGCGAGGGGCCGCTGGCGTCAGAATCGAACTGATCGATGACATCAATGACATATTAAACGCGGCAGGCAGGCGCATAAGCGCGTCTGCCTGTTTTTGATCCCTGAATTTTTCAGGCGGTAGGTGTCATGCCAATAATGTCACTGGAGTCTGATTCTGCTTTGGGTAACGTGACTGTCAGAATGTTGTTTTTGAAGCGGGCTGTTGCCTGTGTAGCCTGAACAGCGCGCGGTATCTGGATGGATCGTGTAAAGGGGCCGTAGGTGATCTCCTGGATCAGATAGGCTTCATCCGGCATCTGGCGCAAAGGTTTTGTCTCTCCGCTGATGATCAGTACGTCGCCTTCCATGCTGACATCAATGCTCGACAGATCGGCACCTGGCAGTGGTTCCGTTTCAATGATGACGGTGCTGGTGGTTTCGTAGACATCGACGGCAGGAAAGCTGGAAGAGACTTTAAGCCCCTGATTGATGGCTTTTGCGAGATTGTCGCGGATTGCCATCAGATCCTTGACCGGGTCGTATTTCGATTCGGGCATCCGACTCTCCTTGTCAATAACACGGGCCTCAGGCCGTGTTCTTCAGGGTCTCCAGCATCTGCAACAGCACCTGGCGTACGCTGGATTTCTGCGTGGCGCTGCACGGCATGACGGTGACGTGGTCGGCGGCGTTGGTACCGCGACGTACTGTTGTGTAGTTGGCTGCGTCCGGTAGGTCGGACTTGTTGGCTACTACAATATAGGGGACACCTTCAAAGCTGGTGAAGAGATCGATTAATTCCGCCGCTTCAGGAAATGAAGGCAAGTCGGTGCTGTCCACCAGTAGAACGAATGCATCCATCTCACTGGATAGAATCTCCCACATGAAGCTGAAGCGTGTCTGGCCGGGCGTGCCATACAGATACAATGTGTCATCACCGATCTTTACACGCCCATAATCCATGGCAACCGTTGTTTCGGATTTTATCCCCCGGTCCTCCGTGGTAATGCGTCGTTCTGTCGAAACGACGTCAATATCGGAAATCGACTTGATGAACTGAGTCTTACCGGAGTTAAAAGGGCCAGTGACGATAATTTTGTAGTTGGCCACAAAGAACCTTTCTCCAGAACAGAGAATTAGCCTGCGATCAATCGGCCTGACTGGTTTACTCGCGCTTAAAATCCACAAAGCGATAGCCAACACCACGTTCGGTCAGGATATAACGCGGATTAGCCGGGTCTTCCTCGATTTTCTCGCGCAGGTAATTGACATATAACCGCACATAATGTGCTTCATCTCGGTACTCGTATCCCCATACCTTGGCCAGGAGTTGATTGTGAGGGACGGTCCAGCCGGCATTTTCGATGAGGTGATAGAGCAGACGGTATTCCGTTGGGCGCAGCTTGATGTGTTCGCCATCGACGATAACCTCGCGCCGGTTAAAATCGACCTGCAGACGATCGTCGATACGGAGTACGGCCTGTTCTGGTGAGGCCGATGGCATCTCCGCGCGGCGCAGGACAGCCTTGATCCGACTGGAAAGCTCGCGCGGCCCAAAGGGTTTGGTTATATAGTCGTCGGCGCCCAGTTCCAGGCCATACACTTTGTCATTTTCCTCACCTTTTGCTGTGAGCATAATGACAGGGATATTTGAGAACTCACGGAGCATCCGCAGCGTCTCAAAGCCGTCCAGGTCTGGCATCATCACATCCAGTAACACCAGGTCTGGTAGTTTAGTGCGGATTGCTTCAAGCGCCTGGAGACCATCACGCGCTTCGATAACCTGATGGCCTTCCAGTTCCAGATTCATGCGGATGAAGCCGATCATACGCGGTTCATCATCGACGACCAGAATACGCTTTCCTTCACGCGGATTGGATTTAGGCAATGGACCTGTCATGATATTTGGGCTTGTTAGTCCGTACGGAAAGGCATTGGGAATTCAATTTCATCATCCGGGCTGGGCAACACCTGGATGAAGTTAATGCGCCACCAGGGAAACAGCACCGTTGTGACGCCTTCATCTAACCAGGTAAGCTCTTTATCGGAACGCTCGCGCGGGTTCTTGCCAATGATGGCGAAATCCTGCGGGCTGGGCATTTCGTCCACATCAACTTTGATGGGTTCGGAATTGCTGACGTGAAGTAGTAGACTGATCATTGTTTCAGACACTCCGCTTTACTTGGGTCGTGTAATAACAAGTCCGGGTTGATTTAACACCGGCACATTATCTGAAATAAATGTGTGCAACCAGCTTGCCCAACTGGATTTCATCACCTTCACGCAGTACACGTGGCTGGTTAGGTGTCAACCGTTGTCCGTTCAGATGCGTGCCGTTTGAGCTACCCAGATCAACGAGTGTAAGCACATCCTCATTACGCTCGATTGTGGCGTGCAGCCGTGAGACTCCTTTTTCCAACGCGCCATAAGGCGTCAGATCAATATCCGGTTGGTGGGAATTGGTCGAGTCGTAACGCCCCAGGGTCATTTTATCGGCTAGAGGCATTTGTAGTGGATCGGCGGCATCACGTATATGAACAATGATTGTCGCGGCAGTTGTCAGGCTTGCGGACCCCCACGCTGATTTGATGGCGTAGTCTGAAGCATTACCTTCAAACACATGGGTAGCGTTGGCTGGGCCGGTTCGTGCATCCGTAAGACCCTGGCCACATTCTTCGCAAAACAATAACCCTTCACGGTTAGTGTATCCGCAATAAGGACAGGCTTTCATTGGCTCAAATCCTCATTGTTTGTCCCTATCAAGAGATGCCTGGTCTGATATTTGAGCGTTTTGCGTCCCTTATCTGACAATTCTTTGGTGTGCGCGACACGACGAGCTTCAGATAATGCCTGCCCGGCCAGTTCTTCCTGGCCCATAGCCAGTAGCCGCGTCGCCAGATTCTCAAGGCGTCGCGTAGCCTCGGTTACGTCCCCATGTTCGAGAGCCTGCTGGGCACGCTCCTGCAAGCGATAGAGTGTCAGTTTGCTCAGGGCATCCAGTATTGAATCGGGGGGTGATTCCGATTCGGCATCTGCTGAGACATCTAATGAAACATCACAAACTGATAAGTGCTGCTGATGACGGTTGGTAAAAATATCACCTGATGCGACTAATCTGGCTATACCGCGTGGTCCTTCCTGCATACCGCTGGGCAGCTGAATCTGAAGCAAGACTGAGATATGCCGGTTGAGTTGCAGCCCACCGAGCAGCAGCTCTCCATCTTCAAATTCCATGGGTTGGGGATGTGGGGCCAGTTTGAACGCCGACTCCAGCACCACATCGGCGTCTGGTGCTACCGAGAGGCGGAGACGTTCTGCAAATGCGCTGCTTAGATTACGTACGTGGTCGTTCAGAAACCGGACAACACCGCCTGCCGATGTAATATACTCCGAGCTGCCCCCTGTCTTAGAGGCGAGCGTATCTAAAAACTGATCGTTCCAGTCGTGTCCCAGGCCCATCGCACTGATGCCGATACCGTCGCGGGCCGCCTGAACTGCGAGGTCGATACACTCATCCTGGTCACCGAAGGTGTGCCCGTCGGTGAGAAGAATGATGTGATTGACCATGTTGGGCGACAGATATTCGCGGTTCTCTTTGACGCCAGCAGCCAGCCCCCGAAAGATTTCTGTGCCCCCGCCGGGGGAAATCATGCTGACTTTTGCTTTGAGGGCTGGCCGGTCTTTGAGTGGGGTCGCCGGTATGATTGTTTCAGCCCGGTCATTGAAAACAATGATAGACAAAATATCATTGCTTCCCATATTGTCGATAATCTGATGCGCCGCAATTTTGACCTTTTCGATTCGAGTTCCGGCCATCGAATTACTGTGATCCAGGACCAGTGTCAGATTTAACCGGGTTTCACCCCGGTTTACAATTTCCTGAGCACGCGGGTCTGGCAGGATATCAGCAAGCAGATAAATCACCTGCGGTTCTGGCAGGGGAACAACCTGGCGTTTGCTGGGTGTGACCTGAAGTGAGAATATAAAACCATCCTCAGACCGATTGAGTTGCTGGTCAACTGCCTGCCGGCGTCCGGGGTCAATCAATAATTCGTAGGCTCTTACAATGTCCTGAAACTGGGCAGAGGCGGCTGGATGGCTGGGATTAACATCGGGATGGAGCCGACGAGCGATACGGCGATATACTGCCTTGATTTCTTCGGTTGTAGCAGTGTGGGGAACACCAAGGATATCGTAAGGGTTTTGTTCCCGGCTCATGGCACCTTGATCCATTCCATTAGCATGTCCGCTAAGAAATCTTCAGCAAGATAGCGGTGATATTATCGACACCGCCCCGCGTGTTAGCCAAAGCCACCAGTTTATCACAAGCTTGTTGTGGGTCAGGGGTGTTCATTACGATTTCGAAAAGCTCTGATTCCTCAACCTGACTCCACAGACCATCGCTACAGATAAGCAGCCGGGAACTGGCTGGCAGGCGTCTGGTGTGTGTATCGACTTCCAGCGTTTCGCTTTGTCCTAATGCACGATAGAGCACGTTTTTTTGCGGATGTTCGGCAGCTTCCTGTGGTGTAAGCTGGTGCAGCTCAATGAGGCGCTGGACGAGTGAGTGATCGCGCGTGATTTTTTCGATGTCTTGCCTAGTGATGAAATACGCGCGGCTGTCTCCAACATGAGCCACATAAGCCAGATCGCCAATAATCGCGATAGCTGTTACTGTTGTGCCGCCGTCGGGAACCTGTTTGATAACCTCAGTATTTGCTTTATGAACAGCCTCCACAAGAACTTCAGCCAAGGGGGGTTGTTCTGAGTTGCCCTGGTTGGCGATGATTGGTAGGCAGATGTTGCTGGCTATGTGTTGGGCAATTGTGCGGGTGGTAATCGCTGAGGCGCGCTCACCCTCGTGATGCCCGCCCATACCGTCTGCGACGACAAACAGGCCGAAATCCGGCGGAGAATCCGAACTCTGGCTGGTGAAATAGAATGAGAGAGCAGCGTCCTGATTGTTGTTGCGCACCAGTCCTACATCTGACGCCTGGCCAAACGCGATAAAGTCGCTGCGTTGGGCGATCAGGTGCTCCGGATCGAGGGGTTGAGTGACGCCATCAGCGTTGAGCGGTCTGCTGGTGGGCTGCGGGCCGACTGGCCGGGTCGCAGCATCGATTGCATCCCCAGCCTCATCAATTGATGACTGATCCGGCAGTTCTTCGTCAACAGAGACGGTTTCCGGTATTTCTTCGTTTGTCTTACCAAAAATGCGCCGGAATAAATCCATATCAGGGACTCCAGATGTTGAAGCGCTCCAGTGCAGGGCACGCCACTCAGCCGACTAAGGGTATCGCGTACAGTGTGTGATCCATCGAACCGATCAGGATGATGTTATCGGTAATATATGGGGCTGAGGTTATCGGCCCGCCTGTTTGAAATTTCCAAACTTCTTTGCCTGATTTTGTCTCCAGGCAGTATAGATTGCCGTCTGTACCACCAAAGTATAGCATGTTATTGCGGACAACTGGTGATGATACAATGGGCGAACCCAGTGGGAAGCGCCATTTCTCTCTCGCGTTTTCGGCGTTGATTCCGTACATGTTGCCATCGGTAGAACCGAAGAACAGCATCGTGCCATCCAGAGTTGCCGATGAAATGATGGGACCGTTGGTCCGGAAACGCCACATACTGTAACCACTGGAAGCATCGAGCGCATACATGTAGCCGTCGAACGAACCGACGTAGCAGATACCCTCGATTTCATCGACCAGTGGCGACGATGCAATCGACTTACGCGCCCGGTAGGCCCATTTTCTAGAACCGGAAAGCTCCAGGGCGACGATCTCGCCGCTGTCAGAGCCAACAATGACCAGATCGCGTGTGACAAAAGGCCGACAGCGGATGGGTGCACCGGTGTCGTATTCCCAGAGATAGCGACCGTTACCGGCAACCAGCGCGTAGACTCGGCCATCGTCACTGCCGAAAAACACATGGTCATGAGCCAAGCACGGCGAGCTGCGGATGCGGTCATTTGTCATATAGGACCAGCTAATCCGTCCGGTGTGAATTGAGACGGCGTTAAATGAATGGTCTTCGGAGCCAAAGAGCACCAGATTTGTACTGCCGTCGACAACAGGCGTTGTGGCAATACCACGATTGGTCGCATACTTCCAGACAAACTCGCCGTCATCCAGGTTTACAGCCCATACGTTGGTATCATAAGAGCCGACAAACGCCAGGTTCTTATGAGCGATGGGGCTGCCACGAATTTCATCTTCTGTCTTGAATGTCCAGCGCGGCTCGATACTGCCATCCAATGCGAATTCAGTGTCATCAAAGAAGCTGGTGTTCGTCGCCGCATTACCAGCTCCATTGTCTTTGATCGCGTGTGTACCCGACATTGACATACGGGCCGGCGCAAACCGGAGTTGTTCAAGTGCCTGTTTCATCTCCATGCAACTCTGGAAACGGTCTTTGGGGTCCATAGTCAGAGCACGGCTGATGATGTCGGCCAGGGCATCGGTCACGTTAGGGTTAAACGTCTTGATGGGACGTTCGTTAAAGCTAAACGGTGGTTCCAGGCGAGGGTCTTTGCGGCTGAGAATGTGGTGGAAGGTCGCGCCGAGGCTGTAAATGTCGCTGAGTGGGGTCACATCTCCGCGATACTGCTCTGGGGCGGAGTAGCCTTCAGTGCCGATCATGGTGTGTTTGGTACCACTCACGAACACCTTAGCGATGCCGAAGTCGATCAAACGGACGCGCCCCAGGCTGTCGATCATAATATTGGAGGGTTTGATGTCACGGAAGATGATCGGCTCTGGTTGATGACTGTGCAGATAGTGCAGCACATCGCACAAGTCAATGGCCCATTCGATGATCTTATCGACCGGCAGGTCTTTGGTCTTGTTCATCAGCAGTTCAAGGTCACTGCCGTTGATGTATTCCATGACCAGATAAGCGCGGTTGTTCTGGTCGAAGAAGTCGAATATCTTTGGAATAGCGGGGTGACTCAAAGTCGCCAGAATATTCGCTTCGCGACGGAAGGCTGTCAACGTAGAAGCCCTTACACTCTGGTCTCCGGGATAGTGGAGTTCCTTAATGGCTACCAGGCGCTTGGCGTCTGGAAAGTTCAGGTCGCGACACTGATATACAGCACCCTGACCACCACCACCCAGCACGCCGAGTATTTTATAGCGTGACATGAGAATAGTGTTGGCCTTGAGAGTGCGCTCGTCAAAGCTCTCTTGGTTGCCGAACTGAGTTGTCTCAGGCATAGGTACACTCGAACCCGATTATCAATCGTGCGTAATGGAGAATGAAGGTAATGATCCCTTGATTTATTATATTGAACCTGCAACAATATCGCAATCATACAGCTTAATTATGTTTGCATAATACATGGTCAATTCCACCAGCGAGTCACCGCTTTCGATCTACCTTCACATCCCATTTTGCACCACAAAATGTACCTACTGCGCGTTTAACACTTACACAAATCTGGAGCGTTTGATACCAGAATTTGTGCAAGCATTATGTCGTGAGATCGAGATTGTAGCGCGATCCAACCCTTATGTCGGGGTAGGAACGGTCTACTTCGGAGGGGGTACGCCCAGTCTGCTACAGCCCGGACATTTCTCACAGATTCTCGCCAGTCTGCAAGCGGGATTCACGATAAATGCTGACGCCGAGATCACCGCTGAGGTTAACCCCAATGACATTACACCCGATTATGCTGCGGCGCTCCGGATGGCTGGTCTCAATCGCATCAGTATGGGGATGCAGTCCGCCAACCAGAATGAGTTAGATCTCTTTGCCCGCCGTCATAATGTCGATACAGTGCATCGTGCATTTGAGGACCTGCGTCGTGCGAGGTTCGACAATATCAGCCTGGACCTGATTTACGGCTTTCCGTACCAGACGCTTGCCAGTTGGGAACACAGTCTGCAAGAAGCGATTGATTTACAGCCGGAACATGTCTCGTTGTATGCGCTGGGTCTGGAAGAGGGCACACCGATGGAAGCCTGGGTGCGACGTGGTAAGCTGCCGATTCCTGATGACGACCTGGCTGCCGATATGTATGACCTGGCCACTGAACGACTGGCAGTCGCTGGATTTGAACAATACGAGATCAGTAACTGGGGTAGGGCGGGCAGGTTCAGCCAGCACAACCTGCAATACTGGCGCAACCTGCCTTATGTTGGTCTGGGGCCGGGTGCGCATGGCTTCGCCGGTGGGGTGCGTTATGCTACCATTCTGTCGCCACAGCGTTACATCAGGTCAATGCAAAACACAGATGGCAACCACACATTCCCTCGTACACCAGCCACCGATACCGCCGAAACGGTGGGGCAGGCCCAGGAGATCGCCGAGACGCTGATGATGAGCCTGCGCCTTACCAGTGAAGGTGTAGACCTTGAAGGTTTTCAACGGCGATTCGGAATTAACCTGTTCGACATACACGGCGATACGTTGCACCGGTTTGTCGAACAGGGACTGCTTCAGATCACCGACAACCGTATTCGGTTAACGACCGAAGGACGGTTGCTGAGTAATATTGTGTTTCGGGAACTGGTCTGATAGCTAACCCTCAATGAGCGGCGTATTTTGAAGTGCTGCGATGTTCGCCGCTCCGCTGCACAACATCGCCACCCTCAATTGTGCAGTCAGCTCTTCAATCAGCGCTTCGACATCGTCCGATGATTGGCTGGCCGCTTTCAGGAACGGACCGGCCAGCCCGCCGACGGTCGCGCCCAATGCTACAGACTTGGCAATATCAATGCCATCGCGCAGGCCGCCGCTGGCAATCACAGGAAGCTCTGGTGCTGCGCGCCGTGCATAGCGGATGGCGTCAGCGGTTGGGATACCCCAATCAGCGAAGCAGGCGGCTACACGAGCATGAAAGGCGGTTGGGGCGCGATGGTACTCGACTTCGCTCCAGGATGTGCCCCCAGACCCAGCCACATCAATAGCAGAGACGCCTGCGTTTGCCAGATCGCGCACATTCTGCTCCGAGAATCCCCAGCCCACTTCTTTGGCGATGACTGGCACTGGCAATGCCTGACATACCGCTTCTATTCTATTCAGTAACCCCGCGAAATTGACATCGCCTTCCGGCTGAACAGCTTCCTGCAAGACGTTGAAATGCAGAATCAACGCATCCGCTTCGACCATGTCCACAGCTCGCTGGCACTGGTCCACGCCATACCCGTAATTCAACTGAACGGCCCCCAGGTTGGCAAATAAGAGAATGTCTGGCGCGATTTTCCGAATCTGGTAGCTTTCGGCCAGTGCGGCGTCTTCGATGGCAGCGCGTTGTGATCCAAGCCCCATGGCGATACCATGAGCCTGAGCAGCCCGACTGAGGTTCTGGTTAATGTTTTGCGCCAGTGCTGTGCCACCCGTCATCGATGAAATGAGTATGGGCGCACGCAGCGTCTTACCAAAAAGTGAAACGGACGTGTCGATTTCGTTAAGGTTTAGCTCCGGCACAGCCTGATGCATAAAGCGATAACGTTCCAGGCCTGTCGTCAAACGGGGAAACTGTACATCTCTGTCCAGGTTGATGCGAATGTGGTCAACTTTGCGGCTTTCAGTTGTGGGGCTTTCAGACATGGGTTTTCTCTTTTCTCACGTTCTCTTTTGTCACTCTGGTTGGGTATCGTAGCGGTCGGCGAATTGTCTGTCAATAAGCCTGTTAAATGTTGAGTCAGGATTTCGCTATACCTTGTCGTCAATATCGTGTTACAATGCGTCAACTGATTATGTCATATCGGGCTTGCATGGAATACCATAAAGACTGGTATGCGGCATGAAACACAGTATAATGGGTGGCAGATTATCGCTCCGTATATCGGGAGGGCAATATGACTTCTGTAGAAGAACGGGTGAAAGGCATTGTTTCTGATCTGCTGGGGGTAGATGAGGAACGCGTCGTCCGTGAAGCACATTTCCGCAACGATCTCGAGGCAGATTCACTTGACCTGGTTGAGTTGATTATGGCCTTTGAAGAAGAGTTTGGTGGCGAGATTACTGACGAAGACGCTCAGAAGATTGAGACGGTGGGTGATGCGGTGGATTATATCAATTCCCGCATGACGGCCTGACCACACTCCGCCAACCGGGGAGATCAACTGAAATACCTTGAATTGCAGGGTTGTGACCATCCAGTTCACAGCCCTGTTATTTTTTATACAGCACCAACCCCAGACAGAGCAGAAAGAGCAGGATCAACAATGGCGCTCCCATGCCAGCACTGATTGCCGGCATATAAGCGTTCATCAGATCATGGGCGCGTAAGAAGCCGATCAGGCTCGTAGCTGTGCCAGTGATGACAAGGCCGGTGATAATCCACTTAGTCCATTTGTGCAGGTAGCCCGAGATCCCCAGCATGCCGCCAAACAACGTCACCACCGCGACCAGGAACTGTTGCTGGTAATTCGGGTCGTGGCGTCCTGTTGTTGCAAATGCAAATGGTGGCAGCTGAAGCAGGACAATCATCACAACAAAGGCCACGCCCAGCCAACGTCCGGCTGTTATCCGCAATGAATGAGCAACGCTCAAGGCGAATACGATTGCAATGCAGGCCAGCGGCAGCCGTAGCAGCAGGCTGGTCAGCAGTTGTGGGGACTCGGCGCGGGCGGCTGGCGTAAGGCTGGCCCACTCAGCCAGGTCATAGGCTCCCATGCTGAGACTAACTCCGGGGCTGTTCACCCAGGGCAGCATATAGGCAATCAGACACAACACACTTAGCGCTGCGATCAGCAGTTGCTGGCGATCGGTGGCATGCTGCACGGCGGCTACCTGTGCTCCATGAGCTGGTCGAAGGTACGGTGTATTTCATCGTCTTCCTGACGTTGGGTTTCAAAATACTTCGACATGAATTCGCTGCGGCGCTGGCGTAATGCGAGAGGGGCCACAATGCGGATGTCGTCAACGGTTGCAAGTGTGCGTCCGTCCGCTGCGGCGTGGGCACGCGCTGCTTCGAAAAGCGTGTATTCCGCATGTGCTGAGTCAATTTCAAGCGCCTGAATGAGCGTCAAGGCGGTTTCAACAGCCTTGGCGTCAAGTTCTGTCTCTCTCAGTAGTTCTTGCGCCTGCATGATTTCGTCGTGCATCTGGGCGGTCTGTGGCTCCCACTCTCTGATGAATGCCTGCGGGTTGCGGCGATAGTGGCGCACCCGCCGATAAATCTCCAGCCGATCCGCAACATCTGCCAGGCCACGTACATTCACACGCAGGCCAATCCGGTCCATGATTTGCGGGCGGAGATAACCTTCCTCCGGGTTCATTGACCCGATCAGGACGAAACGCGATCGATAGGTACCGGCCATCGCGCCACGACGAACGGTATAGCTACCCTGAGCGGCTGCATCCAGAATAGCGTCGACGATTTGATTTTCGAGCAGGTTGATTTCATCGATGTAGAGCAGATTGTTGTCAGCGCGAGCCAGTATCCCGCGTTCCAGGCGGACTTCGCCACGCTGAACCGCTATACGTTCGTTGATACCCCCGACAACATCTTCCAGGCGAGCGTTAAGCGGCAGTTCGACCAGCCGCACCGTCTCAAAATGCGATATACTCTCACCTGCCTGATGTTTTTCGTAGCAGTCGGGGTATAGATAGCGCGCACTGTCGTTTTCAAGGTCTGAAGGCAGGACACCTTCTTCGCAATCGCTGACTTCAATGGCGGGCAGGATACTGGTCAGGCTGCGAACAGCAGTCGTTTTGCCGGTTCCGCGTGGACCAATAAGCAGCACGCCGTTGACTGCTGGATTAATGACAGCCAGCAGAAGCGCGGTGCGCATCTCGACCTGGCCCACCATCGCCAGAAAAGGGTAGGGGAGGTTGTCTGCCAGGCCGAAGTCGGGGATTTTTGCTTCTAATACCCGCTGTGGGCCGGCATTCTGCAAAATCTGAAGCAGTGCGGAGCGTGGTCGTCCACTCACGATTGGTTTAGCTCGTTTGATAAGTTCTGTTTGCGATATGCCTGGCGTTCTTTGGCGCGGTTGGCACGGAGTTTTTGCTCCTCGGTTTCCAAAATCAATGGTGGAACAGCAGTCGGATTTCCCGCCTCGTCCAGCGCTACGAACACCAGATAAGCGGTATTGGTCAGTTTAGGGATTCCTTCCAGCGGGTTCTCAGTAATCACTTCAACCCGAACTTCCATTGATGTACGGCCCGCATAGCTGAGTTCAGCATTACAGGTAACCAGCATACCCACACGAATTGGCTCCATAAAAGTCATCGAGTCGATGGCGACGGTCACGGCGGGATGGCGAGCATGGCGCATAGCGGCGAATCCGGCGGCTTCATCGACCATCTTCATGATGACGCCACCATGCACATTGCCCAGGCCATTTGTATGCTGCGGCCCCATCACGGCGCTCAACGTCACACGAGACTCGGAAATTCGTTTGCCTTCCATGAATGCAAACCTCGCTTGATCGGTTCCAGTGGACACGATTATATCATGGGAATCTGGTGGGTTAATGGCTGTTTGACCAAACTCAGCATGTCAGCATTTGCTGGCCAGCAAATGCTGATAGATCAATTTAAGCTGGTTAGCTGAACGGTCCCAGGTTAGATGCCTGGCCCGCCGGTAACCCCGCTCGATCAGTTGCTGGCGCAAATGTTCGTCAGTCAGCAGTCGCACAAGCGCATCAGCGATAGCGCCTACATCGTATGGGTCAACCAGGAGTGCCGCATCGCCGGCGGCTTCAGGCATGGACGAAACGTTAGAGGTAATGACTGGCGTTCCGCATGCCATTCCTTCAAGTATAGGAAAGCCAAAACCTTCGTAGAGGGATGGAAAAGCCACACAGGCCGCGTCACTGTACAATGCAGGCAAATCGTCGTCGTCGACGAAGCCGATCAGATGCACAAATTTCTGCATCTCAGTTGCTTTGATGGTGTCGAAGATGGGGTCAGAGAGCCAACCAGGTCCACCCGCGATGACCAGATGAACCTGATGACCCTGCGCATGAATCCCGGCCAGTGCCTCAATTAAACGAGCGTAATTCTTTCGCGGCTGGACGGTTCCCACAGTCAGGATATAGTCGCCAGGTGGAATGCCGTATTTCTCGCGCACGGTCGCCAGACCCGTTTCAACCCGCCTGAAGCGGGCTTCGACCCCACTCAACAATACCGTGATCTTTTCGGCGGGGGTGTCGTAGAGTTCAATCAGATCGTTTTTTGTAGCGGTTGAGTCCGCCAGAACATGGGTTGCCCGTTCGACTGAACGGGGTACGACTTCATCCAGAAACTGTTTTAGGCGTGGCATAGCCGTCTCTGGCACACGCACAAAGGATAAATCATGCACGGTCAGGAGGGTCGGTATACTGCCGGCGATAGGCGGAAGCATAAAATCGGTAGCGTGATATAGATCGATTTTGCCTGTAAACCATTGTATAGGGACAGGCAAATGCAGGCGATACCATAGTCGAATAAACCAGCGACGAGTTACCGGCGTAGTTTTCCAGGAGAAATTCCGTCCGGGCACAGCGGGCAGGTCACCCGATTTTGCCCCTGCGACGAACAACTGATAAGCCGTCTGGTCGTCCTGGTATGCCAGATGCGCGACGAGTTCGCGCACGTAACGGCCAATACCGGCGGTTTGCTCATAGGCGGGTGTATAGTCGATAGCTATTCGCAACTTAGTCGATGTCGTTGTAGGTCCAGTAACGATTGGCGAAGAAGTTCCACAGCATGACCACAATCATGGCGATGCACTGTGCCACAATGCTGCCCAGTTTGCCTTCAGCCATTGGTGATGGGTCATACTCCGGGCGGACCATGTGGACAAATGGAAGTGCGACAGGCATCAACGCATGACCAATCCAGAAAAATGTCTCTTTCACCCAGATGGTGCGCGCAATGCCACCGCTGATGCTGATAATGGAAAACTGAACGAGCTGGCGGCGAATAGAGCGCGATCTGGACTCTGGATAAACCCAGACACGAGTCCAGATGAAGTTACTGATGACCGCAGCAGCAAAAGCAATGCTTGTCGCCAATGCCACATTCGCGTTTAACGGATCACCAGCGGTATCAGTAGGAGGCAGGATGGTTGCCTGCAGAATGATCAACAGGCTGAAGTCCAGGATTGCCCCTGAGATACCAACAACAGCAAATTTGAGAAAGCGCTCGAGCTCTTTTGCTTTGCGCCCACCGAACCGATTTGCCAGGTACACAATAGGGGAGTTCAGCGGATTGCGAAAGACCCAACCAGGAGCCTCGGGAGGATTATCGACCGTTTCCATAAACGTCCATTGTTTTCTTGTGGTGTGTTATCACGTCAGCGTACAACACGGCGAGGATACCCATCATAAAACCCAAATGAACAAAAACGTTGTTGACATACAGATTGTCTGTCAGGCTATGAACCAGCAAATAAACCCAGGTGCCCAACAATCCGGTAGAAACTGTCCGGCTGAGTTCATCCGGGTGAACTCGCGTAGTATACCATGTAAACCATATCAGGTTCACAAAGACAAAAAGGTAGGCTACCACTCCCATAATGCCAGCCTCGGCCAGAACATTCAAGTAGTAGTTGTGTGCATGCCCCAACGACATTTCCCAGTTCAGTAATCGGTAGGTATCATACGCGGTTTCGTAGTTTCCCAGTCCCACACCAGTAATCGGATGTGAGCGAGCCATATCGATAGCGGCCTGCCAGTGTGCCAGTCGCTCGATGATAGCGTAGTTTTCGACTGTAATATCCACGCCTCGCACATCGCGGATTACAAACAATTCACGAGTGGCGCTCTCCACCCGGTTGGCTATCGATGCCGGTACACGTCCCGTTGACCACAGCACGCCGATCAACATGCCGGCAAGCAGCATCCAGGCCAGCCCTATCCATAAACGGCGTGGCGCAGCGACAAACGTAACCATCAACGCAGTCGCCAGGCCCAGCCACGCCCCACGACTCCAGG
>Ga0081527_100365_pt1 | contig 26442 bp, 19 predicted proteins | sample HotLakmasection5_FD_70992 | JGI IMG/M metagenome (GOLD analysis project Ga0081527, IMG submission 70992) | Hypersaline microbial mat communities from Hot Lake, Washington, USA - Section #5 (SPADES assembly) (version 2) | ecosystem: Environmental > Aquatic > Non-marine Saline and Alkaline >... | reverse complement strand
CAGCTAAAAAACCACTCCCAACCACTTCACCTGTGGAACACTCGCACCCAGGATTACCATATAGATTAATTGAACAGATTCTATGCAAATTTGCCAGGATCTATATCCGTCGTAACAAACCGTTGATTATCGGAATTGCGGGGATCAGAGGTAAAACTTTCTTAAAGCGATCGATTGTAGAGCTTCTTGGTCGAGAAAAGCAGATTCGAGGAAATATTTTGTCCTACAATACGACCATAGGACTTCCACTATCTCTTCTTTCACTAGAAGTCCCAAAGACACTGTGGCAAAAATGCCTCTTTCCGATTCGCCTCCTCAACAGAGCGTTTATTCAGAAAGAAGATTCAGATATCCTGGTGCTGGAATACGGAGTGAGCTCTAAGCGAGAAGCACAGCTATTATCGAAGGTAGCCCCCCCGGACCACCTTCTTCTCTCCTCGCTGGGTTCCGAGGATCCATATTTAAAGCGAGATCAAATCTTGGCGGGTCTAAGAGAGCTGTGCTCGACTATTTCGTCAGGTAGAATACTGTATCCAATCCATGAGCCACTAATCGGCCAGGTCCTTGAAACTCCTTCGAACTCTGTTGCTCTATCCGAGCCAGACGTTGGAGCAAGGGAGTTTACCCTTAAAGGTAGGCAGTACCGCTATCAGCGGGAATGCGTTGGACAAAGTGCGCTACTAGCAATGGTAGCAAGCGTGGCGCTAGCTGAGGAACTAAACATTTCAGCTACCACCATTTCTAGATACCTGACCGGGGAGCCTTCCAAATAAAACATCGTCTTACTCTGGTTCTTTTGTGGCCTTATTAAGAACGCCGTTATCATTGTTTTAATAAAGAATTACAGTCTCATAGTCGATACCTCTAATAAGAATTCTTAAGAGAGGAATTTATTATGGGTGTCATTCTAGGAATCATTGGTGTTACCACCTGCGTAATCGTTGGATTTACCGGTCCGGGTGGACCGCTGCCGATCTTATATCAGCCCTACGAGTATATTATCATCATCGGCGTAGCTCTCTTCACCATTTTAATTGGTAACCCAGGTCACATAATTAAAGCACTGATACCAGCGCTGATAGGAGCCGTTAAGGGTAGTGGTGTTTCAAAAGATACCTATCGCGATCTAATCGGACTTATGGCGAGCGTCTTTGACACTATGCGTAAAGAAGGTGTGCTCGGAATTGAGGCCGATCTTAGCGACCCGCACGCAAGTGCCAGGTTTAAAAAGTATCCCAAAGCTTCAAATGATCACCATGTCATGGAAACGTTCTGTGGCGCACTCCGTCTCTTTGTCGATGGTGTCGTAAACGCCTTTGATCTAGAGCGACTTCTAGACACTGAAATAGACACGCACCATGAGGAAGCAAGTGTCTATCCTACTGTTGTCACAAAACTAGCCGATGCTCTTCCCGCAGTAGGAATTGTGGCAGCGGTATTAGGTATTATTATTACAATGCAATACCTCGATGCCCCTCCGTCTGAGATCGGACATCACGTAGCAGCAGCACTTGTAGGAACCATGTTGGGAATCTTGCTTTCATACGGATATGTTGCTCCGGTTGCAGCCAAGATGGAGTCCAATGTTAGAGATCAAACTGGACTATTAAAATGTGTTCAAGCGGGACTAGTCTCCTTTGCCGGGGGTGCCCCACCACAGGTAGCCTTAGAGTTTGCGCGAAAAACGATTCCTACTGTTTGGAGGCCCAGCGCGGAAGAACTTGAAGAAATCATCAAAGAAGCTAAAAAAGGTTAGTCGACTTAACGACTTTTCGTGAGTTGGAAAAGATAAATGTCTGACGACAAACCCATTATTGTAATTAAGAAAAAAGGTGGTCATGGTGGCCACCACGGCGGAGCGTGGAAAGTAGCCTATGCTGACTTTGTAACTGCAATGATGGCCTTTTTTATGGTTATGTGGCTAGTGAATACCGCTGATGTAACAACCAAACAAAATATAGCTTCGTACTTTAGAAGACCCGGACTATTTGCAGCTGGATCTGGGACCCCTCTAATGATTGGTGAAGCTGGTATTCTCTCCGATGCTTACGTTCCTCCGAATCCCTCAGAACACAGAGAAGCTAGAGGAAAGGGGCAAGAGATGCTCAAAGAGAGATCCGGTACAGAAGCAGCAGATCTGGATGAGCGACTTACTCCACTTGGAATAAAGATCGAAGGAGGCCCAGGTGCAGAGACCGACCAACAAGGCTTTCTCCCCGACGGAAGAGTAGAGCGAGATCCTGGCACTGGTGAAGATGGCTTTGGCGGGGATCTTGAGATCTTCGGCCCCGACGTACTTGAGAGTACCGACCAACAGAGAAAGGACTTTGAACGGATCGTTCAACAAATTGAATTTGAGCTTCAACGTTTTCCAAAGTTACAAGAGATGATTGGAAATATCGAAGTCTCAATCGATAGTAAGGGATTAAAGATTGAAATCATGGACACAGAACGGAGCTCAATGTTTAGAGGAGCAGGCCCAGAAGTTCGTCCAGAGAGCCGAGCTGCATTTGCCCGGGTAGCCACAATCTTAAAAACACTGCCTAATAAAATAGATATTTTCGGTCATACAGACGCTATTCCATTCTCAAGCCGTCAGGGAAGTTATACTAACTGGGAACTATCTGGTGACAGAGCAAACTCTGCTCGTCGAATACTCCAGGAAGAAGGTATTTCTTCTGATAGGATAAGGAGTGTGACTGGAATGGCAGATAGGGATCTAAAAATAGAAGAGAATCCATTTAGTCCTTCTAATCGCCGTATTACACTTAGATTACCCTTTATCTTACCGTCTGAGCAACAGTTACAAGAGCAGCAGGAACTAATGGAGCAGATTGAAGAACAGCAACAGGAAGACGACTACATCAGACTAACACCACAAGAGATCATCAAAGAGAACAGTCGAAACCAAGAGACTGTAGAGGTTCCAGAACACACTCCGCAAACCTCGAGACCAGACGAAAACCTACCGGATCCCATCTTTGACGAAATTCCTGTGATCGGTCCCTCTGATCCGTTTAAACGGTTGGATTTTTAGAGTGTAATATATAGTTTCAAAGTCGATCAATCAGTGATAGTATGCCGATTGCAGCGGGTTAGAGCTTTTATTTTTTAGGAGAATACCAATGCTCTCATTTGTTATCATTCTGGTTGTGATCGGGGCGATCTTATTGATTGCTATCTCTATTTATAACCGCCTTGTTCAACAGAGGGTAGCAACCGAGAACGCCTGGTCCCAAATTGACGTGCAGTTAAAGCGGCGCCACGATCTAATTCCAAACCTCGTTGAAACAGTTAAGGGGTATGCTTCCCACGAGAAAGAGACACTCGAAGGGGTTATTCAAGCAAGAAACTCAGCGATAGATGCGTCAAAGGAAGGTAACGTTGAGCAAGCTTCCAAGGCCGAGTCAGCCCTAAGTGGAGCATTAAAACAGATATTTGCCTTATCGGAGGCGTACCCCGATCTAAAGGCCAATCAGAATTTTGCCCAGCTTCAAGAAGAGATCGCTTCTACGGAAAACCGGATAAGTTTTGCAAGACAACACTACAACGATTCAGTTGGAATCTATAATACAGCGATCGAGCAAATTCCTGCTAACATCATTGCCGGTATTGGTGGTTTTGGGAAAAGAGATTTCTTTGAAATTGATGCTTCTGAAGCTCAGGCGGTTAAAGCGGTGCCTCAGGTTTCCTTTTCGTAGCCTACAGGTTCTTAGCTTCACGATTCTTAGTGCAGATTTTCTTTAATGCAGAGGTAAATGTAGGCGAATGTTTAACCCTCTCGCTATTGCTATTGCAGCGCTGTTGACAGCTCTCGGAATCGGGCTCGAAGCGTTTCTTGCTCACTCTTCAGTTAACCCGGAAAGCCTAAAAAGTCTGGAGCACGCAACCAGGTATCAGATAGTTCACTCATTGGCTGTAATACTGGCAGTGCTAATTAATTCAACTCTCCTTATTTCCAATAAAATACTATACATACTGACCACTCTTTTTTTGACTGGAATTATCTTGTTTTGCGGCTCAATTTACCTGGTACATTTTTATGGCGCCACGGTTTCCCTGGCTCCATATGGTGGAGTCTGCTTTATTGCAGGTTGGGCTCTACTGGCTATCGGTGTTATCTCGAATAATCGTGACAAGGGAAGTGACCCAAACAAGAAGATTGCCTGACAGATAATACGGCCTCTGTAAACTCCCTTCCCCGCAGCGTCCCGCTTATTGCTCCCAACAAGTTTACCTCTGCGTTACTCTGCGTGCCTCTGCGTTTAAGTTGATTTGAAATTAACGCAGAGGCACGCAGAGTAACGCAGAGAATTTTATTATCTAGAAACTAGCAACACGATCAGCATTCGAGGACTAGGAGGACCACCACCCATAGATGTGAGAAATTTGATAGACGGGAGAAGTGTGGTGGGCGCTACAAGACTCGAACTTGTGACCCTCAGCTTGTAAGGCTGATGCTCTACCAACTGAGCTAAGCGCCCCCCAGAGCCTAAAAAGGTATCCACTCCTCAGAAGAATGTCAAACCTCTAAAAGCGCTAACCGGGTTTAGCTCTTAATGCGTAACCACACCAACAGCTTCTTCCTTTCTCGATGAAGGACTAGAGGACGATCCGCTTTCTACTCCATTGTCCTTAAAAAGAATCTCATCCCTAACCAACGCGTTATCTATGATTTTTTCAAACGCTGCTGGTCCGTTAGTTAAGAGTGCCTCGTAGAGGACCTCATCGACATGAGAAACTGGTATGAATTCCAATTCACCTCTAACGGTAGCTGGAATTTCCTCGATATCATTCTCATTCTCCTTAGGAAGACAGATTCGTCGGATCCCACCCCTGTGAGCCGCCAGCGCCTTCTCCTTTAAACCGCCGATAGGGAGCACATTACCCCTTAGAGTAATCTCACCGGTCATCGCAATACCTCTATCAATAGGGATTCCAGTTAATGCTGAAATCATAGAGGTAGCCATGGTTATACCAGCCGAAGGTCCATCTTTAGGAATTGCTCCTTCCGGAACGTGAATATGAATATCTACTTTATCGTAAAAATACTTTGGCAAACCGAGCAACTCCGCCCTTGAGCGCACATAGCTCAGAGCAGCCCGTGCTGATTCCTGCATCACATCACCAAGCTTACCTGTGATCTGAAGTCGACCTTTTCCAGGAAGAATGGCCGTCTCTATGACTAGAAGCTCCCCTCCCTTCTCTGTCCAGGCAAGTCCAGTTGAAGTTCCAACCTGATTCTCATCTTCTCCCTTTCCATAACGGAACTTAGGTTGACCAAGAAACTTCGGCAAGTTGTCCCTGGAGATAGAAACCTTATGATCCTCTCCGTGGTTAACCACTTCAACGGCCACTTTCCTACACAGGGTCGCAATAACTCTTTCGAGGTTTCGAACTCCCGCCTCTCTAGTGTAACGACGGACTACCTCTACAAGTGCCCCATCATCAAGCTCAAAGTTATCAGGCTCAATACCGTTTTCTTTTAATTGCTTACTTAAGAGGTATCTCTTTGCAATCGCAATCTTCTCTAACTCTGTGTAACCAGAGAGACGAATGATCTCCATTCTGTCCATTAGTGGCTCTGGAATAGTATGCAGAGTGTTAGCCGTACAGATGAACATTATTTTCGACAGATCATAATCACAATCTAAATAGTGATCATTAAAGGTAACATTCTGCTCCGGATCTAAAACCTCCAACAGGGCAGAGGAAGGATCTCCACGAAAATCAGTTGACATCTTATCGATCTCATCGAGTAGAAATACCGGGTTACTCTTTCCAGCCTTTTTCAGTGACTGAATAATCTTGCCAGGTAATGCCCCGATGTAGGTTCGCCTATGGCCCCGTATCTCAGCTTCATCTCGCACACCGCCAAGCGCCACCCTGACAAACTCTCTGCCTGTAGCCCTACCAACAGATTTACCAAGAGAGGTCTTACCTACTCCCGGAGGACCAACTAAACAAAGAATTGGTCCCTTTACTTTCCCCACAAGCTTTTGCACTGCGAGGTACTCTAAGATACGCTCTTTGACTTTCTCTAAGCCGTAATGGTCCGACTCTAGTACATCGCTGGCTTTCTTGATTACAATCTCAGACTCTGATGACTCATTCCAGGGAAGAGCCAACATCCAATCGATGTAATTTCTTACCACAGTTGCCTCTGCTGACATCGGAGACATCATCTTTAATTTTCGGATCTCTTTGTCAGTCTTCTCTCTTGCCTCATCCGGCATATCTTTTGTCCTAAGCTGCTCTTCAAGCTCCTGGACCTCATTACGAAAATCATCCTTGTCCCCCAGCTCCTTTTGGATAGCGCGCATCTGTTCGTTTAGGTAATACTCTTTCTGAGTTTTCTCCATCTGCTTTTTGACACGGCTTCGGATACGCTTCTCGACCTGAAGGATCTCTATCTCACTCTTCATGTGAGCCAAAATCTTTTCGAGTCGCTCCTGTGGCTCAATTGTCTCTAGAATATCCTGCTTGTCCTCAAGCTTGATATTTAACTGCACCACTATTGCATCAGCAAGGCGAGAGGGATCCTCGATCGCATTAACCTGCATGATCATTTCTGGATTAACCTTCTTGCCAAGTTTAACGTAACTTTCAAAGGTTGTGTTTACTGAACGCATTAAGGCTTTTAACTCGGTAGATGCCTCAGATGGTGAGGGAAGCTCTTCAACCTCGACCATCATGTACTCATCTTCCTGTGTGTATCTTTTAATTCGGGCTCGCCGCTTTCCCTCGACCAAAACTTTGATCGGGCCGTCGGCAAGACGGATAAGTTGAACAACCTCTCCCAGGGTGCCGATCTCGTAGATATCTTTTGGGCCAGGATTACTTGACCGAGCGTCTTTTTGAGCAGAAAGCATGATTAACTTGCTCTCCTTTTGAGACTCCTCAATTGCTCGGACACTTTTTTCTCTCCCAACAAAAAGGGGCACTACTTGCTGAGGAAAAACAACTAGCTCTCTTAGAGCCAACAACGGAACATTAATGATATTGGAGGATTCTTTCATAACCCTTTGTTAAAATGAAAAGTAAATTTTTAACCATTCCCCCGATTGAGTCGAAATATGTATCAACTCTCCCGAGGCTCGATATTATGATGCTAGAACTCCCCTTTCGGCCCAACTTTTCAGAGTCAAGGCAAAAAGGCGATTTTACATGGACTTTCAGTACATTACCCAAGCATAGAGTGATCATAACCACGCAGCACTGGAAGTGCAATAAAGTATTACGCTAAATTCGCGCTAGTAAAGTTATTAGTCGGGTCGATCTCATTAAAATACCCGCAATCGGGAGAATTTAAGCTGATTTCTCCTTCTGATGGTACACCACCAGAGGTTTTTCGTTCTTGGTAACCGTGTCATCAGAAATGATTACTTCCTTTATCTCAGGCTCAGAGGGCACTTCGAACATGATGTCCAACATGACATCCTCCATGATAGCACGGAGCCCCCTGGCACCTGCCTTTCGCTCCATCGACTTTCTGGCTATCGCCGAGATTGCATCGTCGGTAAATTTCAACTGAACGTTCTCTAGTTCAAACAGCTTTCTATATTGCTTGGTTAGTGCATTCTTTGGCTCGATCAAGACTCTAACCAACGCCTCTTCGTCTAGATCTTCAAGTGTTGCCAGCAATGGGAGCCTACCGATAAACTCCGGAATCAATCCAAATTTGAGTAGATCCTCAGGTTGAAGCTTCTGCATTAAGTGATCCTTACCCTTGGTTTCAACCTTCTTTGAATCCGCAAACTTGTTAGCTCCGAATCCCAACTTCTTCTCGCCCACCCGTTGACGAATAATATCCTCAAGACCAACAAAGGCCCCTCCACAGATAAAAAGTATATTGCTGGTATCAACCTGTAGGAACTCCTGCTGAGGGTGTTTGCGGCCACCTTTAGGAGGGACACTGGCAACCGTTCCTTCCAGCATCTTTAAGAGTGCTTGCTGCACCCCCTCCCCTGATACATCGCGGGTAATAGAAGGATTCTCTGACTTTCTAGAGACCTTATCTATCTCATCAATATAGACTATTCCCCGCTGAGCCTGCTCTACATCGTAGTCACAAGCTTGTAGAAGATTTAGAATGATATTCTCGACGTCCTCACCAACATAACCAGCTTCAGTTAGACTTGTGGCATCTGTTATGGTGAAAGGCACTTGTAGAATCCGGGCAAGAGTTTGAGCTAACAAAGTTTTACCGGTTCCAGTTGGTCCGACTAAGAGAATGTTGGATTTTTGAATTTCAACTTCATTTGAGGAAGACTTTGCCTCAATTCTCTTATAGTGATTATGAACCGCTACACTTAGGACTTTCTTTGCAAACGCCTGGCCGACTACATATTGGTCAAGAAAATCTAAAATCTCTTTTGGCTTTGGGACCCTCGATTGAGGAGATAGAGACTCGTCCTGCTCTACCTCGTCAGCAATGATATCGTTGCAGAGGTCGATGCACTCGTCACAGATATACACGCCCGGGCCGGCAATTAGCTTTCTGACCTCTTCCTGACTCCGATTACAGAACGAACAAACAAGTGCGTGCCGACTCTTATCATTCCCTTTTGTCACCCCTGCTCCTTAATGAATAAATCTTTTCTCTCATGATACCTCTAAGAGGCTGCCTACGCCATCACTTGTAATAACCAAGAGGTTGCTCATGATTTGTTTTCAATAGGTTAGCCGATCTTGTGCAATTCCAAACCACCTTTTATGACCATAAATCACTACTTCTTACTCTCATTTCGGTCACTATAGACCTGATCGATTAACCCGTACTCCTTTGCCTCAGAAGTTATCATGTAACGATCTCGGTCACTGTCCTTTTCTATAGTTTTGATGTCTTTACCAGTGTGGTGACTTAAAATCTGATTCATCTCCTTTTTTACACGCTCCATCTCTTTGGCCTGGATCGCAATATCGGAGGCCTGCCCTTTAAACCCTCCAAGTGGCTGATGAATCATGATACGAGCATGCGGAAGTGCAGATCTCTTTCCAGCGGCTCCTCCAGCTAACAAGACAGCTCCCATACTGGCTGCCTGACCGATGCAGACAGTTGACACATCAGGCTTGACATATTGCATGGTGTCATAGATCGCTAAACCAGCCGTAATGGAGCCTCCTGGGCTGTTTATGTATAGATATACATCCTTTTCAGCATCCTCACTTTCAAGAAAAAGCAACTGCGCAGTTATGACATTGGCCACCACATCGTTAACTTCACTGCCAAGAAAAATAATTCTTTCTTTAAGAAGACGTGAATAGATATCGTAAGATCTCTCTCCACGCCCGGTTTGCTCGATCACGTAGGGGATATAGTTCATTTCTTTTCTTCCTTGACATAATTAATAGTGGCCCGATTGTAGAGGAAATCTAAAACTTTATTGCGTATTTGCTCAAGACGAAAACTGGTCGAAGCTTCATTTTGAAGTAGGTATTTTTTAACTTCCTCAGCTGGGATCCCATTATCATCGGCCACCTTTTGAATTGAGGCCTCGATCTCTTCAGCGGAGAGGTTAACCTTCTCTTGCTCGGCGATGCGATCAACTAAGATAGAGGTTTTAACTCTCTTCTCAGCAGGCTCTCCAAAATACTCACGAAAGGGCTCAACCGATATCTGAGCCGGATCAACTTTTTGTGGATCTATCAACCTCTGTCGTACCATCAGTGAACGGATCTCATCATCAATCAAGCTTTGAGGGACCTTAAAAGAGTTCGCCTCCAAGATCTGATCTATAATTTTTGCCTGGGCATCAGCCTTGGACTCAGTCTCAGCACTTTTACTCAACTCTTCTCTTATCTTCAGACGAAACTCAAGAACAGTCTCAACACCAAGCCCAGACTGCTTTACAAATTGGTCATCGACCTCGGGAAGTACTTTTTCGGAAAGAGCTTCAACCTTTACCTCATAAAGAGCAGACTGTCCTCTAAGCGCTTCGTTCTGATGATCATCAGGAAAACTACTATTAACCTGAATCTCTTGACCTATTTTAGCACCAATCAGACTCTTCTCTAGATCCTCATGCAATTCCTGCTTTCCAAGTTGTGCATTTAATGGTTCTGGCTTGGAGGGCTCTTGATCCCCGATCTTCACAGAGATCACACCTCTTATAACGTCACCGTCTTGTATAACGTCCCTATCTTTGATCTCACGCAATTGGGCCTGATTGTCCTGGAACCTTCTGATAGTTTCATCAACGTGCTCGTCCTCTATCTCACGCTTGGGAATCTCAATAGTGAATTTCTCATATCCAGTGATCTTTGGACGGGGATAGAGGTCGATATCAGCCTCAAATTTTAATTCTTTACCAGATTCTAGTGGTTGAAGATCAATACGGGGACGCCCAACAATCTCAATCTTATGTTCCTTAATGAGCTCCTGAAGGGACTTAGAGACAAGCCGCTCTGTGACCTCAGCCCTGACTCTTTCACCATGGAGCTTCTCAACGATACTCTTGGGGGCTTTGCCCTTTCGAAAACCCTTAATGGTAGCCTCTTTAATAACGCGACCAAAAGCGAGATCTAGCTCCTTTTGCACATCATCAGCAGGAACCTGCACTAAGACCTTCTTTGTAATCTCATCAACGTCTGTTACCGAGGATGTAAATCCCATTTATTCTCCCTCACTTTTCATACCCTGGCGCAGCGAAGCTGACTCGTACTATTAACCAGTAATTCTGCATAGTTTTAACAAGTTCTTTAACGATAAGAAACCGTGTCAGATCAAATTGGTAAGTCCCGTACTAACTTTAATTGTTTGAGCCCCGAGTTAGATCATTAATAAAGACTAAAACGCTTGTATAATCATATAGATAAATCAATTAAAGGGATAGCTAGCTGAGATCTTTTAAGGTAGGAACTTTACAATCAGAGCTACTCGCACTATCTTGCTGCCCATATTTTTCTCTGCGGGGGTGGTGGAATTGGTAGACACGCCAGATTTAGGATCTGGTGCCTATGGCATGGGGGTTCAAGTCCCCCCTCCCGCAATATTAAGAGGATTTTCAACCAAGTCCCTTATCTCTTACCACGCAACTTCTCTTCTATACCCAACCGTATTTTGAAAAACTTAGTTCTTTATACTCTTCTTATCTCTCTAAGTTTACAAATCTCTTGCTCAACGGTTGTTACTGAACAATCGATGTCCTCCCTAATCTCAAAGCGAACTCTTAATCAAATAGAGCGACAACTCTGGTCCAACACTATTAAAACGCAAACAGACAGGCGATTAGAGCTTGGATCATATAGCTATGAATCGTCTAAAAATCCCGATGATAGTATTCCAACTTTCTACAGAACCGGCCCGGATGGGTTAAAAGTAAAGATATTTAGTCCCCTGGAACACAACATCTCTAAGGAGTGGCGAGTTGCAGCAATTAGAATCGCTCCCGATCATTCAGCGTTCGCACTATGGCTAAGGCACACAGATAATCAGTCTAACCAGGTAATAACCCGCGAATTTTCTAAGGGCTCTTTAAAGATTGTTAAGGTAACCGCACTATACGATCTCACTCTTCTAAATAATGCTAATCTATTCTACGTAACAAGGAGATCCCAACAGGGCCTAATCACAGTAGAACATCTAAATTTGGGATCAGGTCAATCCACGGGCGAAATCATATACCAAGAGGAAGATCGAGAGCGGATACCTGCCCTTTTTAACTTAATAGAGGGGAACTCTCTACTGATTAACTCATCCTCACTTACCAACGACTCTCTACTTCTAGTTAAACCAGGTCGCTCCCAACAGCGGATCACTAAACGGAATCATAATCAAAAAGCAGTTTTTTCCTCTGATACCACTCAATTATGGTGGATTGAATTTGATTCCAAATCTGGTCACCATCTCAACCGATTGGAACTAAAGCACAAAACACTCTCTTCTTACCCATTGGGCCAGATTCAAGGGGAACCGGTTGAGCTTCACAGCTTTCCTAATTATCTCTATCTCCGCACAAATCTAGAAGGAGATATCAATTACTATCTAGCTTCTATAGATCAGCTTAAGTGGAAAAACATTGAACCGCCGGAAAAAAATTGTTGGTTAATGCCAGTAAAAGCAGCTGCAGAGCTCGAATTTGAGTGCCACAATTTTACCAGGGCGAAAACTCATTGGAGACTAGATAGTCTTGACGGCAAATGGACTCAACTCTCTGCTGAGTCACAGCTTGATACTGAAAAGATCTCTACTCTCTCCATTCAAGCTAGAGACGGTGCAAAAATACCAATCACCTATATAAAAAACACCGATAAGAAAACACAGGCAATCCTGGCTATTGTATACGGCACCTACGGTGTCACGCTAAGGCCCCATTATGATCCGGTCTGGGCTACGCTCTTAAACAATGGAATTGCTCTGGCATTTGTGCATGTCAGAGGTGGTGGTTTTAAGGGATCCAGCTGGCACAGGGCTGGCAGGGGACGATACAAATTTCGCTCCAGTCACGATCTGGTTGATGCTATAGAGGGCTTAAAAGCAGAGAACAGGCTACCTATCATCGGATATGGCAAAAGTGCGGGGGGAACAACTGTTGCTAATGCCCTAAACTCTAATCCCGAGATTTTTTCAGCAGTAATTCTGGATCGACCCTTTCTTGGACTGTCTAGCCGAATATCTGATAGCTCTGATCTCTTAATGGAACGAGAACTGGGAGAGTGGATTTCAGATTCTACAAGCTCTAATCAACTGCAAGAGCGGGATACAATCCCCTGTCCAACCAAAGGCATCCGAGCTCAAAACTATCCACCAATTTTGATTAGGGCTGCTCGATATGACGAGGTCATTAATTTTCAGGACATAGTTCAGTACGTCGACACCCTCTCTTCTGCCGCTTCAGGAGATAGCCCGATAGAGCTTCGAATTTCTAAAACTGGTACACACAAAGGCGAGGTGGATCTTCAAAGCCAACTAAGAGAAGATGCCTATATGATCTCTTTTTTACTTTACCACTCCCATTAGACTAGGAATCTATCGCCCAGCTAAGTGAACTCAGCAAAAAATGCCCTCACACCTTGTAACTTACCAGGCGATTGCAAAGGGTGTCTTCCCAGTTTACACTTCAAAGAGCCCAACTGCTACTGAGTTCATAGCCTTGGCCTTCGTCTCCGCCGGTACCTCCCTGATATAAGCTCACACCTAACCCTTAACTTTGTCCGCAAGAGAAGTAGGTTTTGGTACAGGTGTATTATTAGGAGCAGGAGGAGGAGTTTTTTCTTGTGACGATGACGATGACGTACCACGGTTACGATAATTACGTAAACCGATAGCCGTTGACGGTTTACGTTTTACCGTCCAACTTCTGCGTAATCGTCAGCGAGCCGGAATGAATGGGATTGACCTCATCCATGATTGACACAGTACTACTCTTCTTCATGCGGGCAAGATGCCCGCGGTCCATAGTTTCACTCTCTAAATTGAGAAGATCTACTCTTTGACCCGAGCCTTAACACTCACCTTGCCATCTTGAACAACAACTTTAAATGATAGCTTTTTATCTTTACCGTGCTTCTGTTTAAAATCCTTGGCACGTTGTGCAAGTGAGTTTTGAAAAGCATTGTAGTCGATATTGTATTTCTTGCCGGTCTGTTTTTCTAATGCATTTTTATAGGCCGTAAAGAGCGATTTTACATTACCGCGAGCTTTTCCCCGCTCTGTTTGAGACTCTGCCTCTTCAGCTAAGCGTCGCTCCCTTATATTGGCCTTAAATACATCTTTACAGTATGTACCATCTTCTCGTTGGCGGTTTACCCGGTTCCAGTAGGTATTATAGGTCTGATAGCGGTTTTCGAGAGTTCGCAGGGCAAAATTCATCTGGGCATTTTTAAACGGTGCCTTTTTAAGCCGCCGAATCAGATTTTTAACCTCCAAATGGAGTTTGTCTGGGGCAAAAGGGACCATCCCAAGAAAATACTGCTCGTAATCTACTTTTAGGAGATCAATCTTCTTCTCAAGCTCCATTAGCTCAACACGCACATCTATGCGTTCATGGGCTCTCTCGGTGGCGGGCTTTTCCTTTTCTGAACCGTATGCCATTAATTTTCACTTCAATAATAACGTGTTTTCAGTTAGTTAAGCTTTTTTCAATCTAAGCTCCAACCGACTCTCACTTGGACATCCTCCGTAGCTAGAGGTAGTATCTGAGGGTCTAAACTGTACAAACAACAATTATTGTATCGTTAAGATATAGAAATTATTTAAGTCTTTTCTTAAAAGATCTTTGCCTTATGGAATCATTAAATATTGTAATTATGGCGGCCGGAAAGGGCACCAGAATGGGCGGAGAGACTCCTAAGGTTCTCTCTAAGACCCGTTTTGGCACCCTATTGGAGCTGGTTCTTGCCCGTGCGGTCAATCTTAAACCGTCTAAAATAGTGGTGGTTACCGGCTTTGGAAAAGAGGCTGTTGAAGACAAGGCCCGCGAATTTTTTAAAGTAAGGGGATTATCTGAGGATAGCTTTGCTTTTGCGGTGCAGGAAAATCAACTCGGCACAGGAGATGCCGTAAAGAGCGCTCTGCCCGCCCTAGAAAGTAGTGCGCGTACTATTCTTATCCTTAGTGGTGATATGCCGCTTGTTACAGATCAAACTCTAAGCGACTTTCTAAACTCTCATGATCAGCAGAAAGCCACCCTCTCAATCTTAAGTGCCTCTACACCCAATCCGGGATCTTTTGGTAGAGTTGTCAGAGATCCTAAGAGCGGTGAGGTGTTAAAAATAACAGAGGTCAAAGACTGCCAACGAACTGAGCTTCTAATTCAAGAAGTTAACTCCGGGGTCTATCTGGTAGACAGTGCTTTTTTAAGTCCCGCAATAGATAGTCTAAACCACAACAACGCTCAGGCTGAATATTACCTTACCGACATTATTGAAAAAGCTGTGCTAGAGGGACAAAGAGTTTTTGCCTGTCCCACCAGGAGTAGCGATGAGATTTTAGGGGTTAACACCCACTCTGATCTAATGAAAGTTGAGAGAGCTCTTAAACTTAGAGCGATTGAGACTTTAGTTGAGCAGGGCGTGCATTTTGTGGATCCCGATTCAGTAACAGTGGATCCCGAAACAATCATGGGGAAAAACATAACTATTGGCCCTAATACGGTTATCAATGAGGGGTGTAAGATTGGAGACGGGGTAACTATTGAAGGCTCTTGTTTTTTAACAGAGGTAACAGTTGGGGATAACTCTCTTCTGCGCTTTGGTATCAGAGCTGAGCAGTGCGAAATCGATCAAGATTGCACCGTTGGCCCCTTTGCTCATATCCGTCCGGGTAGCAAGTTGGATCGGGGTGTAAAAATTGGGAACTTCGTAGAGACAAAAAATGCTCACCTTCACTCCGGAGCTAAAGCTTCCCACCTCTCGTATCTAGGAGATTGTGAGATAGGCGCTGAATCTAACATCGGAGCAGGAACTATCTTCTGCAACTACGACGGAAAAAATAAGAATCAAACCACCATTGGAAGTGGGGTTTTCGTAGGAAGTAATTCTGCTCTGGTAGCACCTCTAAAAATAGGCAACGGGGCGTTTATTGGAGCAGGATCGGTAATCACCAAAGAGGTGTCAGACAACAGCCTGGCGCTCACCAGGGCTGAGCAGAAAGAGATAAAAGACTGGGCAACACGTAAGAAGAAAAAAAATAACTAAGAAATATAGAGCTCGCCGTCTTTCTTGGCTGTCTCAATACGCTTTTTATTTTTCTTACGTCTGTTTTTAGCGATTTTCTCGTCGCGGCGTTTGCGTTGTACTTTTGTTTGTTTTGCTAGTGATGCCATTTTAAGATCCTTCTAATCGACTTTTCTTGCTCTGTTGTGGGCCCCTTCGCTTGGGATATATAATAACGGTTCAAAACCGAGCTGCTATCATATATCAAGATTCTTCGTATTTAAAGCGTTCTCCTCAATGAACTGTCTGCGGGGCTCTACCTGATCGCCCATAAGCACCGTAAATATCTGATCCGCAGTCATCGCATCTTCGACCCGGACCTGCAAAAGGGTACGACTTTCAACGTTCATAGTAGTATCCCAGAGCTGCTCAGGATTCATCTCTCCCAGACCTTTAAACCTTGAAATCATTAAACCTTTTTTTCCTCTCTGGTCTATGGCTCCAAGTAAATCCTCTACATAATCGTACTCTGCTACTGCCTTTTTAGAATCTGTCTCAACCAGGGCAAAGGGACCTACTCCGAGCTCTTTGGCCTCATTTAAAATAGCCTGTAATTTCCTAAATTCCGGCCTATTTACCAGCTGAGATGAAAGAGTTGTTCTCTTTTGAATCCCCTTTAGCCTTGTAGCAACAACTATTCTAGTCTCTTCTTCTCCTGATTTTAGGGATTTTTTCTCTACAGCTACAGTCACAGCACCGGGATAGCGCTTAGTTAGTACTCCCTCAAGTCGATCTCCCAAGGTCCTGGCTTCTTGTTCAGACTGCAGTGCTGATTCCACCTCTTCACTCTGAAAGCGAGCAAATTCTTTAATAACTCTTGGATCTCTCTTTTCTTTTTTAAATGTTTCTAGCAGCGGCTCAATTCTCTTAAGTGCGATAATATGCGGCTTCATCGCAGCTTCATCTACCACAATCCCATCTGAAGAGCGCAACTCTGTGCCACTAGTACCTCCAGCAACAATCATCTCTGCAAAGGAGTGCTCATCTTTTATGTAGCGCTCACTTTTGCCACGTTTAACTTTGTAAAGTGGTGGTTGGGCAATGTAGAGGTGTCCACGAGCTACCAGCTCATTCATCTGTCTGTAAAAAAAGGTAAGTAACAGAGTACGGATATGACTTCCATCCACATCGGCATCGGTCATAATAACAATTTTGTGATAGCGGAGCTTGCCGATATCAAAGTTATCCGAACCTATCCCTGTGCCAAGGGCAGTGATCATGGTTCGAATCTCTTCAAAGGCCAGCATCTTATCAAAGCGAGCCTTTTCAACGTTAAGAATTTTTCCCTTTAATGGAAGGATCGCCTGATTGGTTTTATCTCTGGCCTGTTTGGCAGAACCTCCCGCTGAATCACCCTCTACTAAAAATAGCTCTGCTTCCTCTGGATTTTCATTTTGGCAATCGGCTAACTTTCCCGGTAGCGCTGCCGAGTCAAGCGCGCCCTTTCTCCTGACCAACTCTCTGGCTTTCTTTGCAGCCTCTCTGGCTCGAGAAGCCTCAAGAGCCTTGTTGACTACGATCTTTGCTATCTGGGGATTCTCTTCAAAGAAGTTTGTTAGATGTTCTCCAACCATCTGTTCAACAAATCCCTTCACATCACTATTGCCCAGCTTGGTCTTGGTTTGCCCCTCGAACTGAGGCTCGGGAACCTTGACACTGATTACTGCCGATAGCCCCTCTCTGGTATCGTCCCCCTGAATGCCCTCTTTTGATCCTTTAAGGAGATCATTCTTGTTCGCATAACTATTTATACACCTGGTAAGAGCTCCCTTTAGCCCTGCCAGATGGGTACCACCCTCGGTTGTGCTGATGTTGTTGGCATAGGTAAAGATGTTCTCCTGATAGCCTGCGTTGTACTGTAAGGCTACCTCCATAGAGATATTTTCTCGCTCGGATTTTAAGAAGATCGGCTCTGGAAATAATGGGCTTTTAGTTTTGTTTACCTCTTCAACGTAACTTTTTAAACCACCCTCAAAATAAAATTCATAATTTTTTTCTGTACGCTCATCTTCAACTAAAAACTTTAGTCCTGCATTTAGATAAGCCAACTCTCTAATTCGGTGAGTGATAGTATCGAGATCAAAGCCGTTAATCTCCTTGAAAATTGAGTGATCAGGATAGAAGGTGACCTTGGTGCCGGTTTCTTGAGTTTTTCCAACCTCTTTTAAAGGTTCTACTGGAGCTCCTTTTTTAAACTCCATGGTGTAAATAACACCCTTTTGTTTGACCTCCACTACTAGCCACTCTGACAGTGCGTTAACAACTGAAATTCCAACTCCGTGCAATCCACCCGATACTTTATAGGCATCTTTTTCAAATTTTCCACCGGCATGAAGTTTAGTCATTACAACTTCAACTCCACTAACACCTTCTGTAGAGTGAACACTTGTAGGAATTCCTCTACCGTTATCCTCGATGGTGATCGATCCATCTACCTTTAGTGTTGTCTTAATCTCTGAACAGTAACCGGCCATCGCTTCGTCTACAGAGTTATCTAAGACCTCATAGACCAGGTGGTGATAGCCACGTTCAAAGGTATCCCCTATGTACATACCGGGACGTTTGCGAACTGCTTCAAGTCCCTCTAATACTTTTATCTGCTCGGAGTCGTAAACCAGACCGGCCTCTTGAAGTGAAACACTGTCCATGTATGTACCTAGAATTTTTGATTACTACTCAATGAAAAATAACTTGTGTATTATAAACAACTTATACGGCTAAGGTAAAGGCAGATGATAGCTTTTTAGCGATTAAATTAGTTGACATTTCAACTACTTAGCACGTTGACATTTCAACTAAGTATTAGGTCGTCACAATGACCTATTAATTGGTGTCATCGGTGTGATTTTTCCGTTATCCACCTTTAAAAATTGAGCCTCCTCACCCCCACTTGCACCCTGAACATGTCTGTTGTGGGTGCCGGTGATAAAAACCTGGCGACCCCCACCAAGTACCATCTCTAAAAAAAGTACGGCACGAGCATCGTCAAGTTCTGACTCTACGTCATCGAGTAAAATAACCGGTGACTCGTTGTAACGTTGCTCTAACATTTCAATTACTGAAAAAAGGAGTGTTAACAAAATACTTCTTGTTTGCCCCTGTGAGCCGTAAGCTCGAAACTGTTTTCCTTCAAACAAAATTTTTAAATCGTCTCTTTGCGGACCAACAATACTTCGGTGCATCTCTATCTCTTTGGCCAAAGATTGATCAAAGAGGGCCCGCACACTATCCATATTTATCCGATCATCTTTTTTTTCTCTTAAGTTAGTTTTTAACGCTAAAGATATCTCGCCATCTTGATATGCAAATTCTTTATGAACTTTATTACTTCTAATTTGCAACTCTTCAATTAGATCTAATCTTGCTTTTACTATCTGGTAAGAGGGCTCAACTAAAACTTCATTCCAGGTTTTTAGCTTATCTATATCAGGTCTATTTTCCTTTAGGAGTAGATTCTTACTCCTAAGAGCTGTTTGGAATTTTTGGAATATTTCAAAATAAATTGGCTCTTTTTGGATAAGAATTCTGTTTAGAAAAGACCGTCGCTCTGATGGGCCTCCTCGAATGGTCATCATGTCATACGGTGTAAATGCTACACTGCGAAGATTGCCGATAAAATCTCTGGCTCTAGAAACCAGATTATCATTTACAAATAATTCTCTAGTTCCATCTTTTAGGACACAACCGATCTCTTTATCACCAAAGGTTTGATAAATATTAGCAAATAAAGAAGCCTCTTTTTGACCCCAACTAATTATCTCTCTTAAACGTGCAGTGCGAAAAGATCGTAGAATTGATAAGACAGATAAACATTCAATAATGTTAGTCTTACCCTGACCGTTGTTTCCGATAATGTAGTTTAGCCCCGGAGAAAAGTTTACGCTCGAGTTTTCAAGATTTCTAATTTGATAGGTTCGTAGTGAATCGATTCGCATTAAGCAAGACGCATCGGCATAACAATGCCAAAGTATGATTCGTCTCCAGCTATCCTTAACCTGGCAGGCCCAAGCTCTCCAGATAGTTCCAGTGATACATTTCTCTCTTCCTCTACCGAAGAGGCAAAGTCTAGAAGATACCTTGCATTAAAACCAATGGTGAGATCTGAGCCAGTGTATTGAATCTCCATCTCCTCACTAGATTCACCTAGCTCTGGTGATGAACTTGAAACTCTTAATAGATTTTTATTAAAATCTAGTCTTACTCCCTTACCCTTGTCAGTAACCATCAGCGCTGCACGCCTAAGAGCTTGTGTTAGTGGAGCACAGGAAACTTCTGCTATCGTTCCTTTTTTCTTTGGTAACACCTGGTTATAATCGGGAAATTCTCCATCAATCAAACGCATTGATAACTTTGCGAGACTCGTTTCAACTACTACAAAACCATCACTAACTCCGAGCCCTATCTCTCCGTCTCCCTCTAACTCTAAAACCTTCTTTAACTCCTGGAGGCCCTTGGTCGGCACTATCGCTCCATCTTCGAAGTCGAGCTCAGCTATTGGTCTGCTAATATAAGCCAATCTGTGGCCATCTGTAGCTACTAAACGTAGCTCCTGAGTTGAGCTCTTCCCCTTACCCTCACGGTGCATTTCAAAGCATACTCCGTTTAGGTTGAATCTCGTCTCATCGTGAGAGACTGCATAGATTGTCTTTGAGATCATGTCGAGTAGCTCTCGGGCTGGCAACTTACTAGTGGTTTCAACCGCTAATCCTGGCAAGCTTGGAAATTCATCAGCGCTGACGCCAATTACCCGGAATTGAGAGCTCATAGCACTAATCTCTAAGCGCTCTGATGCTCCTAGCTTTAGAGTTACATCTCCGTCCGGCAACTCTCTAACTACGTCCCCTAAGATTTTAGCATTAACCGTGGTGCTACCTGACGTTTTTACAGCAGCGTCAACTGAGACGTGCGCTGTGATTTCAAGATCGGTAGCGGCAATTTTAAGCTTCCCCTCTGTCGCTGATAAGAGGAGGTTCATCAGAATCGGCATGGTAGTTTTTCTATCGACGATGCTTTGAGTAAGTGAGAGAGCTTTGCTTAGCTCAGCTTTGGAAATAACTATATTCATACTTGACTCTCTGATCCTGCTTTAGACTAGAAAAGTTGAGATTAACTTATACCGACGACCGTTACAAACTAAAGTCAACCGGTAGAGAATATCAATATTAGCTAGAGAAATTCCAGAAGAATCGTTAAATTTATTTTAAAAGAAAATTCTTTAGTTGGTGATCCTTTGGATGGCTCAATTCAAAACTGTTCCTAATATTATTATTTAAAGATCTTTAGTAGTAGTAGTAGTAGGGACCGGTAAAGTGTTGGCAAAAGGGATAAAGCAACTGAATGTAGTCAGTAAAGTTGTTTAAGAGTTTAGTTGGTAAATCGGGTGGAGATTGTAGAAAATGTGGGTAAGTAAGTCACAGCGCAATATTGACCCAAGTGGCCAACAGTTATCCTTAAACAATCAACACCTTTTACCGGAAAATTAGCAATATATCTGTATGGTTATGGTAGAAATCCACAAATTAGAGGCCGGTGCCGTAGAGGATATTTTTGGCTAGAGCTAGCTAGAAGTATCAGTACTAAAAAAACACATGGTTTAAACGCTTATCTCTTTAAATTCTACTATTTCAACTAAATAGAGCCCTCTCGATAGTTACAATTTGGTCTCTTAACTCGGCAGAATCTTTAACTTTGGCAGTAACCACATTAGCGGCATGGATAACGCTGGAGTGATCGCGTCCCCCAAATTTGCTTCCAATCTCTGGGTACGAGCAGGTGGTGTGCTTTCTACAGAGATACATTGCTACATGTCTTGGGAACGATAAATTCTTGGTGCGCCTCTTAGAGATCATCTCTGAAACTTTTATATTAAAGTGCTCTGAGACAACTCGTTGAATATCCTCAAGGGTTACATGTATCTTTTTTGGACGAAGCAAAGGAGTTAGTGCTGAATTAGCTAAATCCATCGAGATAGGGATTCGCTGTAAGCTGCTTAAAGCGTGTAGACGGGTAAGTGCCCCCTCTAACTCTCTAACATTTGACGAAATCTTTTCTGCAATTATGTGAGCTACATCCTGAGGTAGGAAAAAATTATCGATTGATGCCTTTCGTTTGAGGATAGCTACCCTTGTCTCAAAGTCAGGAGCTTGAATATCAGCTGTTAGGCCCCACGAGAATCGGGTCTGTAGCCTCTCTTCCATGCCCGGGATTTCTTGAGGCAATTTATCGGAGGTAATTACAATCTGATGCTTAGCGCTATAAAGAGCGTTAAAGGTGTGAAAGAACTCTTCCTGGGTTCGCTCCTTGCCACACATAAATTGAATATCATCGATTAGAAGAACCTCGATACTTCTCATCTTGTTTTTGAACTGATCCATCTTTGCAAATCGGAGAGCCTGGATAAGTTCGTTGGTAAACGCCTCAGAAGACATATAAAGGACTTTAGCCTCAGGATTTTTCTTTAGAGCTGCATTACCAATGGCGTGAAGAAGGTGTGTTTTTCCCAGTCCCACACCGCCATATATAAACAGGGGGTTATAGGCGGCACCGGGATCTTCTGCCACATGTGTGCAGGCGGCGTGACAAAACTGATTATTGTTTCCAACTACGTAATTAGAAAAGGTGTATCTGGAATTGAGGTTAGTATCAATTTGAGGGAGAGCGCTCTTAACAGGTCTGGAGGCGCTCTTAAACTTTTTAACAACTACATACTCAGGATTAGCGGATCCAGAAAAAGAGCCATTTCTGTCAGAAAAGATAATATCGGCGTTAACAGATAACTTTAAGTTAAGGTTGTTGTCGCCCAGTCTGTGTTGAAAGGTCTCTTGTAAAGCACTACGGAAATTTCCATCAATCTGACTACATACAAGTCTTGAGGGAGCAATTAAGTGTAACTCCGCCTGCTCTTGATTGTAGGAGGCAAGCCGTAAAGGTTTTATGTAGGCTGAATAGATATGAGGATCAAGCTGTTGTTTAAGATCTTCCATACCTAGTGTGAAAAACTCCGGGGACCTCGCCGTCTTTTCCGAAGAGTCTCTATCTAGCTGGTCTTTATCTTCTGACATGCTTTTCAAACAGCTTTACAACTTGGCAATTACATTTAAGAAAGAATTTGTCGCGGTTGAAGCGATCAACGAGGGGCAAATGTATATTGAGCGCAAAAAATTTTACAAGCGATTTCTTAAAAAAAAGATCATTGCGAGTTGATCACAAGTAAAATCAAATGTTTTTTTCGAAACTAAATTTGTTACTATAAGTTACCTAAAGTAAATTAAATTTATTAGTCGAGAAAGCTCGCGACAAAAAGGTTGGTTTTAGCCTAATTTATGGGGAAAAAGTTGAGCGATAGTAAGCTGGATAAGAAAAGTACCCCCAACAAAGAGCTTTTAAAGTTGTCAGCAATCTATGGCTTCTTCTATAGTTTGGCAGTGTTGCTCGGTTACCTCTTTGTTTTCCAAGATCAATTATCCCTTCTTTTAGGTGCCCTTAGCGGAGTGGTTTACTTCTGTAGCTCCCTACTACTCTATACTGTAATTTTTGGAGTGCCAGGTTGTTCAATGCCACTAAAAGCTATGGCTTTACTTCTTAAGTTACCTCTACTGTTGATTGTTCTATATTTTATCTCTCAGGCCGGCATTGTTTTTGGGGCAGGCTTTGCAGGAGGGTTGTTGATTCATCTGGTAGCATTTGTTCATTTCGCAGCCGGTGGCAGAAAATAAGATTCTAGAGCAAGAAAAGATCTAGTGGTCCCAGGTAAGGATGATAGTTTTACTCTACGCTATAAGATAGTTATCTAGTGGCAGGATTTTTGCTAAGCCTAAACTGGCTCTCTTGGCTTTGGCCCCAAAATTGAACCAATCAGGGTCATACGTACATGACGCAATATGTCTCGTAAATAGTTTAGAAGAGCCCTGCCTCTACTACCCGACAAGATTTGCATTCTGTGTAGGAATTTTATAAAAGACCAGCTGTAAATCATTAATCAGTGATAGTATTTATGGCTAATTACTCCTATCTTGATCACGTAATTCCTCCAACCGGGGAGGTTGCTGTTGATACCCAGAAAATACTCTTTGCAGTAGCAGTTGCTGGCACCTTTCTGCTAGCAGGAAAAGTACTTAGTTCCCGACTAAAAACTAGCTCTGGGGTGGAGTCAGCGATTATCCCTCCTAGAAAAGTTAGTGCATTTAGCCTGGTAGATCTCTTAGTAGAGTCCTTTGTAAAATATAACGACAGTGTAATGGGAAAGAAGAACAGGAGGCATGTGCCTTTTGTAGCTACCATCTTCTTTTTTATAATGACTCTCAATATGCTATCGTTGATTCCTGGGATGCCTGTGGCAACAACAACGGTCTGGCTAAATGTCGCCATGGCCCTGGTTGTTTTTATTCATTTTAATTATCACGGCATTAAAACCCACGGTTTTATCGGGTACATGAAGCATTTTTGGGGTCCGGTAGCTCTACTTGGACCATTTTTGCTAATGGCAGAACTTTTAAGTTTGTTTATTAGAATTTTGACTCTAAACTTGCGTTTGTTTTGGAACATATCAGCCGACCACCTGGTGCTAAGTACCTTCGTCGATCTTTTACCAGTTTTTTTGGCGGCCCCCTTTTATTTTTTGGGATTGTTTGTATCTTTTATGCAGGCCTTTATCTTTACAACATTAACAATGATTTACATTCTTCTTGCTACTGAGCATGAAGAGCACCATTAAACCTTTAACTTAGAAACTAGGGAGACTACATGAAAAAGAGTATTTGCTTGGTAGCATTGGCAGCACTTTCGCTGGCTTTAGGCGCCGACGTAGCACTGGCACAAGATGCAGCAGAAGCGGGCAGCCAGGGGCTTGGACCAATTGGTAAGGGACTCGCTATGGGATTAGCAGGGCTTGGAGCTGCGCTTGGTATGGGAAAAGCAGCTACGGGTGGACTTGAAGCGATTGGTAGAAATCCTTCAGCAGCTGGTAACATCCAGACCCCGATGATCATCGGACTTGCCTTTATGGAAGTTGTAGCAGTACTTGCGTTTGTAATCGCACTTATCGCAATCTAGAGCGCTGCTATTTAGAGTTCAAGCTGGGCGATTTCGCTCGTGTTTGAATGAACTTCTAAGAGAGCTCTTTAAGCGGGCCATTTATGGCCCGCTTCTCATTTCTACTGTAGTCGTTTTATCTTTGAGCTAGTTATCTTTGAGCTAGAGTAGGTTCGGTCCAGAACGGAAGTAGGCTAACTATCCTAGTTATCTTGTGCCTCTAGCCACCGTTCAGCCTCCATTGCTCCCATACAACCGGTACCAGCCGCAGTTATAGCCTGCCTAAACACATGGTCTTGAACATCACCACAAGCAAAGACGCCGGCGACATCGGTCTTGGTGGAATTTGGTTCGGTAATTAAATAGCCGTTTTGATCCATCTCAAGTTGGCCCTTAAATATTTGAGAATTAGGGATGTGTCCGATTGCGATAAAGAGAGCTTGTGCCTTTAGTTCTTGTTTCTCTCCTGACTGGGTATCGTTTAGAATAAGCGAGGTAACTCCGCTCTCCTTTGAACCGTTAATCTCTTCAACCGTCTTGTTCCATAGAACTTCTATTTTGTCGTTCTTAAAAACCCGATCCTGCATAATTTTTGAGGCTCTTAATTCGTCTCTACGGTGAATTAAATACACCTTAGAACCAAACTTACTTAAAAAGAGTGCCTCCTCACAGGCAGAGTCACCCCCTCCACTAACAGCGATGATCTGATCTCTAAAAAAAGCCCCATCACAGGTAGCACAGGTTGAAACACCATAACCCATTAGCTCTTTTTCCTTATCAAGACCGAGCAGCTTGGGAGCAGCTCCAGTAGCTATGATTAAAGTTTTACAGGTATAGCTGTTACTCTCGCTTTTTAAGGTAAAGGGCCTGGATGAGAGATCAACTTCTGTTATAGTCTGAACCTCTATCTTGGTGCCAAATCTAACTGCTTGTTTTTCCATAGCCTGCATTAGATCGGGCCCCATGACTCCTTCGGGAAATCCTGGGTAGTTCTCGACATCAGTTGTAGTTGTTAGCTGTCCGCCGGGCATTGGACCGTGAAGCAGGAGTGGACTAAGATTAGCCCGTGCGGTGTAGACCGCAGCGGTCAGTCCAGCAGGGCCCGAGCCGAGTATAATTACTTCGTGATGAGAATTTTCTGACATATAGAGCTCCAAATGGTTGCTTTATTGGGAATACAGCATTCATCATAGAAGGTTACATGGATTCTTGAAAGATCACAGCAAAAAATGGCAGATAAAATCTCTAAATTATTGATTGCAAACCGTGGAGAGATTTCCTTACGCATTCAGCAGAGCTGTCGGCGGCTTGGAATTGATTGCGTGGCCGTTTTTTCCGAGGCTGACCGCGAGGCTCTTTTTATCAGGAGCGCAGAGGAGAGTTATTTGCTCGGCCCGGCAGATGTCTCCTTATCTTACTTAAATATCGACAGGATAATTGAGGCTGCCAGGCGCACAGGGTGTAACGCAATTCATCCGGGCTATGGGTTTCTCTCTGAAAATAGCGAATTTGTTAAACGGGTAAACGATGAAGGACTAATCTTTGTCGGGCCTCGAGCTGAAAGTGTCAGATTGCTCGGTAGTAAAACTCTAGCTCGTGAGGCCGTAGCTAAAGGCGGAGTGCCGTGTCCCCCGGGCTCGCCCTCTAACTGCTCTGATGATGAGCTTGAGCTTCATGCCTCAAAGATAGGTTACCCTGTTATTATAAAGGCTACAGGTGGTGGTGGTGGCCGTGGAATGCGGGTAGTCAGAGACA
>Ga0081527_100364_pt1 | contig 26545 bp, 28 predicted proteins | sample HotLakmasection5_FD_70992 | JGI IMG/M metagenome (GOLD analysis project Ga0081527, IMG submission 70992) | Hypersaline microbial mat communities from Hot Lake, Washington, USA - Section #5 (SPADES assembly) (version 2) | ecosystem: Environmental > Aquatic > Non-marine Saline and Alkaline >... | reverse complement strand
ATGGGGGCGCTCCGGGCGGAGGGCGGGGACCCCCAGGGGTCCGGCGCCCGCCGCGCTAAAACGCCCCCCCGCCGCAACCGCGACTCACTGCGAGATCGACGGCAGCGTGTCGGGCAGGTGCAGCCAGGTGCGCCCCGGCTTGAACGGGAACGGCTGGCCGTCCGGGGTCAGCACCTCGAGGGGGGCGGTCACCGACGGCTTGCGCCACCGGGCATCGAACCGCTGCCCGTCGCGCAGGACCAGGGCGGCGGCACCGTCGCTCACCACGTCGGTCTCGGGGCCCCGGCTGCCGTAGCAGCTGGGGGTGCCGAGGTAGTGCCGGGTGTCGAGCACGACGACGTTCGCGGCTCCGATCCGACCCTCGCCGGTGACGTAGAACCGGGACCCGTTCTGGGACCGGCGGTAGACACCCGCGTCGGGGTCGTACTCCCACCCGGTCCGGTAGCCCGACGACATGGCGATCTGGATCGACGCACCGGGATCGTCGCACCCGCTGGCGTCGTCCGGGCAGGACAGCGCCCCCGCCGGCACCTCCTCGTCGAACCTCCAGCCGACGTCCCCCAGCGGCGTCGCGCCCCGTTCGCTGACCCCCTGGCGGGCCGCGGGCGCGTCGAGGTACAGGTTGTGGGGCGCGCGCCGGGACCGATCGCGGAAGAACCCGGGGCCGCCTTCGGTGACGACCACGGCAGGGGCGTCGCGCAGCAGCGGCTGCACCTCGTCGCGGGCACCGGAGTAGAAGAACCCGGACACGCCGTAGCCCGACATGAGCTGCGCGTCGACCGGGCGCGCGGAACGGATCGGGCCCACGACCGGCGGCAGCGCGCTGTGGAACACGGCGAAGAAGCGGGTCACCCCGGCCTCGACGACCTCCTCGTAGACGAGGTCGGCGACGTCGAGCCCGGACTGGGGGCGAGCCTGCGGGGCGTTGTCGACCTTGACCAGCAGCGCCGGCAGGTCGAGGACCTCCTCGTCGACCTCCAACCCGGTCAGGGGCGCGGTCGGACCTGGCTCGGGCTCCGGTTCCGGTTCGGGCTCGGGTTCGGGTTCCGGTTCGGGTTCGGGCTCCTCGATCGGCTCGGGTGGTAGCGGCGGTAGGAGCACCAGGTCCTTGGGGACGCTGCCGCACGCGGCGAGCACGAGCAGCACCACGGCGGCCATGCCCAGCCGGGCCAGGCGCAGGGGACGGGACACGGGAGCTCCGCTGACACGGGGACGGTGGCAGGCCGCCGGTCAGCCTACGGGCTGCGCTCGCGCCCCCGGTGCACCCGCAGCGCGAGCGACCCCCGGTCGTCACCCGCTCCGCAGCGCCTCGGCGTAGACCTGCCGCAGCCTGGCGGCGACCACCGCCCAGTCGTGCGCGGCGGCGGTCTCCTGCCCAGCCGCGACGAGCGCGGCCCGCCGCTGGGGGGAGTGGAGGAGGTCCGCCAGCGTGCCCGCGAGACGGTCGGGATCGCCCGGTGGCACCAGCAGCCCGTCCCGACCATCGGTGACCACGCTGCGGTAACCGGGCAGGTCCGAGGCCACCACGGCGGTGCGTGCCGCCATCGCCTCGAGCAGCACGATGCCGAACGACTCCCCACCGAGGGCGGGCGCGACCGCGACGTCGGCCGCCGCCAGGGTCCGGGCCAGCTCCTGGTCGGTGACCCGGCCGAGGAGGCGCACCTGCCCCGCCGGCACGTCGACCAGCAGCGCGGCGAGCTCGCGACGCTGCGGGCCGTCCCCGACGATGGTGAGGAGCGCGTCCGGATGGCTGCGGAGCACCTGCCGGAAGGCGCGGGCGAGCACCAGCACCCCCTTGCGGGGCTCGAGCCGTCCGACGAACACCACCCGGGGTCCTCCGGGAGGACGCACGCCGCCGAGGGCCTCCGCCGCCGCGCGGAACGGCGCCACCTCCACGCCGTTCGGCACGAGCCGCAGCGCTGCGGACCCGATCCCGAGCGCACCGGCGTGGTACTCGGCGGCCGCCCCGCTCACCGCCACGGCCACCGCGGTCCTGTCCAGCAGCCCACGGCCCAACGGCCGCAGGAGCCGGTACGCGCGGTCGCTGTCGGACCAGGCGTGGAAGGTGACCACCAGCGGCGCGCTGGTGCCGAACGCGGCGGCCAGACCCACCGCTGGCACCAGGGGCTCGTGCACGTGCACGACGTCGGGACCGAGTCGCCGCAGCGTCCGCACGGTTCGTCGCGCCGCGAGCGGCCCGAGCGCGACCGGCGCCACCGAACCGTTGAAGGGGACCCCCCGGCCCCGCCCGACCCCGATCTCGGCCACGGCATCGGCCCGGGTCGTGACACCGACGGGACCGGCGCCGATCAGCACGACCTGCTCACCCGCGTCGCGCAGGTGGGCGGCGAGCTGCCGGACATGCGACTGCACTCCCCCCGGACGGTGGAGGTCGTACGGGCTGACGATCGCGATCCTCACCCGGGGGCGCCGTCGGACCCGCCCTGCCGATCGGCCCGGGCCAGGTCGCGCCAGTCCTCTCCGGCCCGCCAGGCACGGACCACCGGGTGGTCCGGCTCACGGTCCGCGAGCCAGTTGCGGACGAAGACGTGCCACTGGGTCGGGAAGCGGCCGATGAGCCGTTCCAGCTCGGCGGCGACGGCCTGGGTCCCCTCCATGACCCCGAGATGGGCGACCTCGATGGGGGCGTGCACGACCCCGTGGAACCCGTCCCCTGCCGTCAGGAACGCGGCGACGTGGACGGGCAGCCCGGTGTGGCGGGCCAGGGCCGCGGGACCCGCCGGCAGCCGGCAGGGCTCCCCGAAGAACTCGACGATCGGGCCGCGGCGGGTGAGGTCGCGGTCGGCCAGCAGGGTGGCGAGCGCGCCCTCCTCGCGGATGCGGCGCTCGAGCTCGGCGAGCAGATCGCCGCCGGGCACCAGCGGCACGATGCCGATCCCGGCCTGCTCCCTGAGCCGCACGAACCGCGCGAACAACGGCCGCGGCTCCACCACCTCGGCGACCGCCACCATGCCCCAGCGACGCTGGGCGGTGAACAGCGCGCCGATGTCCCAGGAGCCGAGGTGGCCGGTGGCGAGGATGCCGCCACGACCCTGATCGCGCACCGCGTCGAGGTGCTCGAGCCCCTCCGCGGTGGCGGCAGCCACGACCGCCGGGCCGTCCATCCGGTGGAGCCGGAAGGCGTCGATCCAGTAGCGCGCGTAGGAGACGTAAGCCTCACGCACCAGATGGGTGAGCTCGCGCGGGGACGCGGTCGGGGCGACGCGGGCGAGGTTGCGCCGGACCTGGTCGCGTTGGCCGGGTGAGGCCGCGAGGTACCACGCCCGTCCGAGCTGGGTGGGCAGGCGCCGAGCCAGCGGCGCCGGCGCGCGTGCGGCCGCCTCCCAGACCGCGAGGTAGCGGACGTAGGCCGCCCGCTGGCGGAGGCTCGGCGGATCCGGGGGCGGCAGATCGTCGAGTAGATGGGCCTCGCTCACGAGGCGTACCCGGCGTCCTCGTCCCCGGGGCTGGTCTCGAGCGGCACGGCCGGCCGTGCGCCACCGTTGGCCTGCTCGACCAGCACGTCGACGGCACCGTCGAAGTTGCGTTCACCGTAGAACCGCCGGGCCGCCTTCTTGAAGGCGCGGCTCCAGGCCCGGTCGTGCAACGCCAGCAGCAGCAGCTCGTCGGGGACGTCGCGGTCGATCTGGCACCAGACGTGGTGGATCCGCTGGATCACGGTCACGGACCCACCGATGGCCAGCAGCCACAGGACCGGCTCGAAGGCCCAGGGGTGGAACAGCAGGCCCGCCATGATGAGCATGGCGCGCTCGGCCCGTTCGAGCACACCGACGGAACAGTCGAGGTCGATCGACTCCGCCTTGGCACGCACGTAGCTGGTCAGGAAGGCGGCCACCAGCGCGACCAGCGCCAGCAGCAGCAGCCGTGGCTGGTCGCGGACCGCCCAGGCGATCCCTCCCAGGATCAGCCCGTCGGAGATCCGGTCGCTGACCGAGTCGTAGAACCCGCCGAACGGGGTCGAACGCTCGGTGGCGCGGGCCACCGAACCGTCGAGCACGTCCATCAGCCCGCCCAGGATGAGCACCAGGCCGGCGAGGCGGAACTGCTGGAACGCCACCAGCGCCGACGCGACGGCCGTCAGCACCAGGCCGAGGGAGGTGAGCATGTTCGGGCTCACACCCGTGCGACCGAGTCCCCGCCCCATCGGGGCGGTCACGGCGTCGACGACGGCGGGGAAGCGGGATCGGAGCGCCACGGCAACCTGCGGTCAGCGGATGCGTTGCAGGCTAGCGAGCACGGCCGCATCGCTTGGGGTGGCCGAGCGGCCACCTCCCCTGCCGAGCTTCGCGTCGGTCGGCGGCGCGAGCACTCATCCGGCGGTCTCGAAGGCGGGCAGCAGATCGTCGTACAGCTCCTCCAACGCCTTGGGCAGCACCCGTGCCGCCCCGACCACCGAGATGAAATTGGTGTCGCCGCCCCAGCGCGGCACGGCGTGCAGGTGGAGATGGTCGGTGATCCCCGCACCGGCGACGGCACCGAGGTTCATCCCGAGGTTGATGCCCTGCGCCCCGATGCGGGTCTTGAGCGCCCCCACCGCCACACGCCCCAGGTCGAACAGCTCCGCTGCCACCTCGTCGTCCAGCTGCTCGAGGTCCGCGTGATGCTCGTAGGGGACCACCAGGAGGTGACCCGGGTTGTAGGGGTAGGCGTTGCAGATGACGTAGACGTGCTGACCCCGGTACAGGATCAGCGAGGCCCGGTCCTGCTCGGTGCCGCGTGCCGGCAGGACGCAGAACGGGCAGCCCTCCACCGGGTCGGCGCCCGCGATGTAGCCGAAGCGCCACGGTGCCCACAGTCGCTGCAGTCCCTCGATGCCAACGCCGGGCTGGTCGCTGCGCGTGTCCCGTGCGACCTCGCCGAGGTGGGCCAGGTCCCGCCTGTCCGCCTGCTGCCGGTCGTCAGACCCGGTCGGGGGAGCACCGTCGAGGTCGGGTCCCTCGCGTCCCTCGCTCATGTCGGACGTTCCCCGGGCTGCCGGGCCGCGATCTCGGCCACGACCTCTTCGACGAAGCTGACGAGGGGGACGTCCTTGCGCTGGTCGCCGCGGTAGGGGCGGATGGCGACGGTACGTGCCGCGGCCTCGCTCCCTCCGACGATCAGCGTGTAGGGGATCTTGGAGGTCTGGGCCTCCCGGATCCGGTTGCCGAGGGTGCCTCCACCCGCGTCGAGGTGGACCCGCACGCCTGCGGTGCGCAGGGCGCCGACGACCTCGGCGGCGTAGCCGTCGAACTCCGCCGCCACCGGCACGACACGGACCTGTTCGGGAGCGAGCCAGGTCGGGAAGGCGCCGTTGAACGATTCGACCATCACGGCGAAGAAGCGCTCGATCGAACCGAACAGCGCCCGGTGGACCATGAAGGGACGGTGCCTGGCACCGTCGTCCCCGACGTAGGAGATGTCGAACCGCTCGGGCAGGTTGAAGTCGACCTGGATGGTGGTCAGCTGCCACTCCCGGCCGATCGCGTCACGCGCATGGATGTCGATCTTGGGCCCGTAGAAGGCACCCTCCCCTGCGTCGATCTGGTAGTCGAACCCGGACCGCTCCGCCGCCTCCATCAGCGCCTTCTCGGCGTACCGCCACTGCTCGTCGGTCCCGATCGACTTGGTCTCGGGCCGGGTCGACACCGCGACCCGGGAGGGCTCTCCGAGCCCGAAGGCGGCGTACAGGTCGCGGGCGAACTCGATGCAGGCCACCACCTCGTCGACGACCTGGTCGGCACGACAGAAGATGTGGGAGTCGTCCTGGGTGAACCCGCGGGCACGGAGCATGCCGTTGACGACCCCGGAGCGCTCGTAGCGGTAGACCGTGCCGAGCTCGGAGATACGCAGGGGCAGCTCGCGATAGGAGCGGGTTCGTGAGGTGTAGGCCAGGATGTGGAAGGGACAGTTCATCGGCTTGAGCCGGTAGGCGGCGGCTGCGTCGTCGAGCTCCATCCCCGGGTACATCAGCTCCGCGTAGTTCTCGAGGTGCCCCGAGATGCGCCAGAGGTCCTCCTTGGCGATGTGGGGGGTGTAGACGGGCTGGTAGCCGCGCTTGAGGGTCTCGGCGCGGATCCAGTCCTCCATCTGCTGACGGACGATCGCGCCGTTGGGCAGGAAGATGGACAGGCCGGGACCGAGCTCGTCGGGGTGGTGGGTGAGCTCCAGCTCCCGGCCGAGCTTGCGGTGATCGCGTTTGCGCGCCTCCTCGAGCAGCGCGAGGTGGGCCTTGAGCGCCTTCTTCGACTCCCAGGCGGTGCCGTAGATGCGCTGCAGCATCGGCTGGTCCTCGCGACCACGCCAGTAGGCACCCGCGCTGCGCAGCAACGTGAAGGCCGGGATCCGGTCGGTCGAGGGGACGTGGGGTCCCCGGCACAGGTCCGACCACGCCACCTCGGTGGTGCCGTCCTCATGCTCGCGGACGTTGCGGTAGACGGTGAACGTCGGGGAGGTCCCGTCGGCGGGTGCCTCGTGGTCGCCACCGGTGTCCACGGGGCTCACGATGGTGCCGTCGTCGACCAGGTCGATGATCTCGAGCTTGTACGGCTGGTCGGCGAACTCCTCGCGGACCGCGTCCTCGGGGACCTCCTCGCGGACGAAGCGCTGCCGTTCACGGGCGAGCTCGACCATGCGGGCCTCGATCCGCTCGAGGTCCTCAGGGGTGAAGGGACTGGCGACGTCGAAGTCGTAGTAGAAGCCGTCCTCGATCGGGGGGCCGATCGCCCACTTGGCACCGGGGAACAGCTCGGTGACCGCCTGTGCCATCAGGTGCGCGGTGGAGTGGCGCAGGATCGCCCGGCCCTGCTCGGTGTCGGCGTTGATGCCGCGCACCTCAGCCCCGTCGGGCACCGGCCGGTCCAGATCCCACTGGCGGGTCGCGCCGTCGGCGTCGGTGACCTCCGCGGCGACGATCGCCCCACGGACGGCGTCCAGGGCCTTGAGCGCCTGCAGCGCGGTCGCGCCGGCCTCGAGGTCGGCGCTCCGGTCGCCGTGGTGGACGGTGATGGTCGGACTCACGTGCTACTCCTCGGGGCCGCGGACGGCGGCGCATCGCAGGGGCGCCGAGGGTACTGCCGGGTCGGGCGGGCCACTCAGCGCGCGGTGAACAGGTAGTTGCGCTGCTCGGGGCGGACGGCGTCGACCCGCCGCCAGTGGCCGTCGGCGAGCACGGCCATCTCGTAGCCCCGGTCGGCGAGCGAGGTGACCAGGCTCGCCGGCTCGAGCCCGAACTTGGCCAGGTGCCGCCGTTCGATCTCGAGCAGCAACCTCGGACGGTAGGTCGCGAGCGTCCACTCGGCACCCTGCAGGACCGTGGGCTCGTAGCCCTCGACGTCGACCTTGACCAGGTCGACGCGTTCGAGCCCGGCAGCGCGGACCACGGTGTCGAGCGTCGACAGCACCACAGGTAGTCGCCGCTCGGCGGCGAACTCCGCGTTGGGGCCGAAGCCCTCGGCCTCGTCGGTGATGAACGCCCGCCCGTGGACGGGCAGGCCACGCCGCACCGGCAGGCTGATCTCGGCCCTCCCGCAGCGGTCCCCCAGGGCCTGGTCGGAGACGGTCACGTTGTCGATGCCGAGCCACCTGACCGTGCGCTCGAGGACGGCTCGGGGCCCGGGTAGCGGCTCGAAGCTGAAGACGTGCCCGGTGGTCCCCACGCTGGCTGCGAACGTGAGCGTGTAGAGGCCGAGGTTCGCGCCGACGTCGAAGCACACAGCGCCGTCTGCCAGCCCGCTGGCCAGGGCGGCGGCCTCGGGCTCCAGCGGTGACCGTCCGGTCGACAGGCGTCGCAGCACCCGGTCGAACGCGTGCAGCCGTCGGTTCGGCGCGGAGGCGGTCACCATCATGGTCGCTGCACGTTAGCGGTGGGGAGCTCGGACCCGCCCCGGCCGGCTGGCAGCGGGTGCCGACCCCGCCGCACCGGGGGCGCCGGCGGCCGGGTGGACCCGACGACGGTTGGACGGGTCGGTGCCGGTCCGACATCCTGTGGGGAATGGCCACCCTGCTGCTCGTCCATCACACCCCGTCGCCGGCGCTCCAGTCGCTGCTGGAAGCCGTCGTGGACGGTGCCCGCAACGACGCGGTCGAAGGCGTCGAGGTCGTGCTGCGGCCGGCATTGACCTGCCCGGAGACCGACGTGCTCGCAGCAGACGGCTACGTGCTCGGCACCCCGGCCAACCTCGGTTCCATGTCGGGTGCGCTCAAGCACTTCTTCGACCGCATCTACTATCCGTGCCTGCACGCCACCCAGCGACGCCCCTACGCCCTGTACGTCCACGGCAACAACGACACCACGGGCGCGGTCCGCTCCGTCGAACGGGTGGTCACCGGGTTGCAGTGGCGTGCGGTCGCCGCCCCTCTGGAGAGCATCGGAGAGCCGGACCGGGCCGATCTCGACGCCGCTTGGGAGCTCGGCGCCACCGTCGCCGCGACCATGGGCGAGCTCCGCTGAGGCCCTCCCCCGCGCGCGCCGCGACCGATGCGAGGTCCCTGCGCCGCGCCCAGCCGGCCAAGCAGTCCCACCGTGGGGGCGGCGCTGCTGCTCGATGGCTGCTGGCTCCCGGCATGCCAGACGGCGAGGTCACGCCAGCTCGCCGCGCTGCGGGCCGTCGGTGACGGGCGCCCAGAGGTGGCGGTGATCGTGCACGTAGGTGGCCAGGTCGCGCGGCGGCCGACCGAGCAGCTGCCGCAGCGTGGCGTCGACCTCGGCGGCGTCGCCGCGCCGCAGGCCCAGGTGCAGCACCGTCTGCACGAGCCGCTGGGGCAGCGGCAGCCGCTGGCCGGCGAGGTGACGCAGGTAGCCGAGCGTGGTGGCCGGCTGGGAGGTGATCGGCCGTCCGAGCTCGCGGCTCAGCAGCGCCGCGACGTCCGTGAACGTGACCGCCTCGGGTCCGGTCAGCGTGTAGGCCCGCCCGTGATGACCGATGGGATCGGCGAGGATGCCGGCGGCCACCTCGCCGAGGTCACGCACGTCGAGGAACGCGACCCTTGCGTCGCCTGCCGGCACGGTGAGGACGCCATCCCGGAGGTCGTCGCCGTAGGGGCCGGCGAGGTTCTGGGCGAAGAAGCCGGGCCGCAGGATCGTCCAGTCGAGCCGGCCAGCCATCAGGTGCCGTTCGATCCGGTGGTGGGGGACGATGCGGTTGCGCTCCGCCCCCGCGACCGAGCTGAACACCACGTGCTCCCCCCCCGTCTCCACCGCCGCGTCGAGGAACCGGTTGATCGTGGGCCCGACCCGCGCGATCGCCGGGGGACGCAGCAGGAACATCCGGTGCACGCCGGTCAGTGCCGGCACGAAGGTGGCAGGATCGGTGAGGTCGAGCCGGGTGGCTCGGCACGCCGGCAGTCGGTCGGCGACCCGGGCCGGATCGAGGTCGCCGGCCCGCACCGGCAGACCCCGCGCGACCAGCTCGGTGGCCACGGCGTGACCGAGGTTGCCCGTGGCCCCGACCACCAGGTGCTCGCCGGTGGCGTCGCTCACCAGCTCATCACCGGGGCCTGCCGGATCCACCGGTGCTGCTCGACCTCGTCGAGCAGGGCGATGGCGAGGTCCGACCGGCCGAGCGTGGTCCCGGTACCGCCGCCGACGTTGGCTGCAGTGCGGATCGTGCCCCGCCGCTCGGCGTCGACGAGGCGCGGTACCCGCACCACCGTCCAGTCCAGCGGTGACGCGGCGAGCGCCGCCACCGCGTCCTGGCCGTCCTCGAGGAGCTCCCGCTGCAACAGCGACATCACCCCGCGGATCGCCCGATCCGCGATGCCCGGCTCGTCGCCGTCGACACGGACCCCGGCGCCGGTGAGGAAGACGAGGCGGCCCACCCCGTGCCGCTCCATGGCCGGCAGCAGGTGTGCCACGACGACGCTGCGGAGTCGCTTCGGCCCGCTCCGCACCGGGCCGGTCACGTCGACGACCGCGTCCGCTCGGGCGACCACCCGCTCCACGGCAGCGGCCTCGGTGGCATCCCCGGTCTCGAGCGTCAACCGGTGGTCCTCCGTCGGCAGCAGCCGCTGCGCCTTCGTGGGATCGCGGACCAGACAGGTGACGGCGTGCCCCCGCTCCAGCGCCGCCTCGACGAGCGGGACGCCCGTCCGACCGGTCGCACCGAGGATGGTCAACTGCATCGCCTGCTCCTGTGTCGTCGGTGAGGCTCGGTCGGCCTCACCCGTATCGTCAATGCGGTTGACAATACGGCACCGACCTGCGACCGTCAACCACATTGACAGATCCGATCGAGACGATCCACGGGAGGTGCTCGCATGGCACGCCAGCGACGGCCCCAGCTGCCGGCCGGGAGGCTGGCAGCCGAGCTGTTGGTTGCCAGCGCCTGGTTCGACGAGGCGCTCCTGGCACGCCTCGCCGAAGGCGGCGGGCCGACCCTGTCCCCCACCCGTTCACGTGCCTTCCTGGCCATGTCGGGCGGGCCCATCCGGGTCAGCGAGCTGGCGCGCGAGCTGGACATCTCACGCCAGGCCACCCACAAGCTGCTCGACTCGCTCGAGGAGGACGGACTCATCGAGCGGCGCACCGACGAGCGTGACCACCGCGCTCACGTCGTTCGCCTGACCGATCGGGGCCTGGCCGTGGCAGGGGACGCGGGCACGATCCTCCGCGAACTCGAGGACGAGCTCACCCAGCGGATCGGTGCCCGTCACGTCGCCGCGCTGCGGCAGGCCCTGGCTCTGGACTGGGGTCCGAGCCCCGCTGACCGTCGGCGGCGGTGACGGCGGGGCGGCCATGCCGATCCGGGGGCGACGGCAGGGGGCCGGCCCGAGGGCTGCCCGGGTGACTTGGACGAGGTTGCCGTCCCATGGGCCGAAGCCAGCCTCCACGGCGCCCCCCCGGTCCGTCACAGTGGTCTCGAGCCGAGGTAGGGAGACCGTCGGGGTGCAGCGCGGAGATCGCAGTGGCCGGACGACAGCACCGGCCGAACCCCGGAAGACCGCCTTCGTGCCGCCGACCGACGGTCGCGACAGTTCGACGGAGGACGGGAGATGAGGAGACCGGACGAGGAGGCACCCCTCTACGTGCCGACGGCATTCGAAGCCGACCACCTCGCCGATGCGCGACGGACGGTCATCCTCAGCGTCCTGCGACACGGTCGCGCGCCGTCGTCGGGGTCCAGCCGAGGCGTCGACGCGCGACGGGCGCGGGAGATCGCGCTGATCCTCCACCTCGCGGCGTTGACGATCGCCCTGGTCTTCACCGCCGTGACCGGCACGTGGATGGCCGGCATCCTGGTGCTCCTCGCGGTGACCGTCTCACTCGGGGTCACGGTGGCCATGCTCGCCCGCCTCGAGGCGCGCCGGCCCGGTCAGGGACGTAGAGGGCCCGGTCAGGGACACCGGCAGCTGGAGTAACCGGGGTCAGCTCCCTTCTCTGGAGTGGCGCAGCCTGAGCGTGCCAGTCCAGTCGGGTGCGGTCGCCCGCGAAGGACCGCACCTGCGCCCGTCGAGGCAGACCCGGGTCCGCTCAACTAGAGGATGGTGGCACGTGCACCACGAGCCGCAACGGGGGCTCGACGAGAACACGAGCACATCCACGGCCGACCGGAGGAGGCACTCATGTACATCGGACTGGGAACCCTGATCCTCATCATCATCCTGTTGATCATCCTGCTCTGAGACCACACGCCCGCACCCACCGACAGAGGAGGTCCGGGATGGCCGGCCTGCAGGAAGACACGCGAGCGGTCAAGAAGGAGTTCGAGGCGATCTCGACGCCGACGCAGGTGTTCATCTGGTCGCTCGTGGGGCTCGGCGTCGTCATCGGTGTGCTGATCGGCGCGTTCGCAGCCGTCGGCATCGTCGTCGACGACGTCGAGGGACGCGACTGCATCGAGTACGACGGCGAGCTCTACTGCGCCGATGCAGCATCGGCGGACGACGCCTCCGGCTCGTGACCGCCGTCCGGCCGTGGGCGGCTGCTGGACAGCGCCCATGCCCCGCTTCACCGGTCGAGGTGCCGCACGAACGCGCGTCGCGCTGAGCCTGGTAGCACGTGAAAGGTCGGGTTCAGCGACGTCGTTGGCCCTGTTGCGACGTCGACCGCGGGTGGGTGTCCGCCACGTGGGCGCCCCGCTGGCCCATGGGCCGTGGCGCACCGACGGTCGTGTCGACGGTCGTCTGGCGTTCGGTCTCGGCGTTGAACTCCGCGCCGAGCAGGATCGAGAACGCGGTCAGGTACAGCCACAGCATCAGCACGATCACGCCTGCCAGGGCACCGTAGGTCTCGGTGAAGCGCCCAGCGACCTCGACGTAGACGGTGAAGGCTGCCGACGCGACCAGCCACACGAGCGTCGCCAGCACCGCCCCGCCGGTGACCCAGCGGAACCGGGGCTCGGCACGGTCAGGGGCGTAGCGGTAGATCAGCGCCATGACGGCCATCGCGAGGAGCGCCAGGATCGGCCACTGCCCGATCCTGACCGCCAGTTCGGCCCCCGGACCCAGGCCGAGGGTGCCGAGGAGCGCCGGCAACACGGCGATCAGACCGAGGGCCAGCAGCAGGAAGACCAGACCTCCGACCGTGAAGGCCAGCGCCAGCCCGCGCTTGTGGACGAAGGAACGTTCGTCGATCTCGTCGTAGGCGGCGTTGCACCCCTCCACGAGCCCCGCCATGCCGGCTGAGGCGGTCCACAACGCCAGCAGGATCGAGAGTGCCACCGTCCACGACAACGCCCCGGAGCCGGTGCCAGCGACCTGGGTGAGCTGCTGCTCGATGATCCCCCCGATGTCGTCGGGGAGGGCGGAGACGAGTCCGGAGATCTGCTCCGTGATCGTCTCCGGATCCGCCAGCAGGCCCCAGAGGCTGACCGCCGCGATCAGGGCGGGGAAGAGGGCGAGCAGTGCCTTGAAGGCGACCCCTGCGGCCAGCAGGGACACGTGATCCCTCCGGAGCTCGCCGACGACACGCTGCAGCACCTCCTTCCATCCCCGTGGTGGGATATCGGTGGGCGTGCGCGCCGACCTGCCTCGATCCGGTGTACGGAACGACGGTCCGTTGTCGGGTGCTTCCGCCACGTCGGGCCTCCTGTGATGGGTGCTGTCGAGGTGCTGGCAGGTGTTGCGGTGAGCGGTCTCGGTGCCCGGTGCGGATGCCGGCGGGCGGCGCCGGCTCAGCCCTGGACGTGCGCGGGCTGGAGCACACGCAGCGCTCTGGGGCGGATGCCGACCGTCAGCTCCGCGGGCGCCGAGATCACCTCGCCGTCGCAGACGACACCGACGGGCCCGTCGTACGAGCGGAGCACCACGCGCTCGGTCGACCATCGCTCGTAGACCTTCGACCGACCGATCCGTCCGACCATGGCCGACGCGAGGAGGCGCAGACGCGACCAGGCTCGTTCCGCGTCGACCAGGCGGACCTCGATGCAGCCTTCATCCAGTCGGCGACGGCGCGCCGGCACGAGGCCGTCACCGAGGAAGCTTCCGCAGCCGAGGAACAACCACCACACACGGCGCCGGCGCCCGTCCACCTCCACCTCCAGTGGCTCCCCTCGCGCCAGGACCGACGCGAAGGCCACGGCGAACGCCGGCCACTTGCCCAGGTAGCCCTCCCGACGCTCCCGCTCTGCGACCAGCTGGTGGTAGCCACCGAGACCAACGGCCTTGATGAAGGCACGACCGTTGAGGTCGCCGAGATCGATCGCGATGGTGCGGCCCTCACGGACCGCCTGCGCCGTGGAGCGCAGGTCCTCGACACCGAGGTCCCCTGCGAGGTGGTTCAGCGTGCCGGCGGACACCAACGCCAGGGGGACCCCGGCCCTGGCGGCGACCCGCGCCGCAGTGCTGGCCGTGCCGTCACCCCCCGCGACCCCCAGCACGACGGCTGACGCCGCTGCCCGCCCGAAGGCCGCTTCGAGGTCGTCCGACGGTTCGACCTCGACGATCTCCGCCGCGGGGAGGAGCGAGCGCAATCGGCTGGTCGGCGACGGCGACAGGGCGTTGCCGGCCGCGACATTGGCGACCACGATCAATCCGGCCCCGTCACGGCCGACAGCGACCTCACCGACGGTCTCGGCCGACGCCGGTGGTGGCTCCTCCCCCACCGGCCACCGCCGGATGCTCGCTCTCGCCACCCCGACGCCGACGGCCGCCCCGACGAGCACGCCCGCCGGGGAGAGCAAAGCCTTGGAGATCCGCGGGAACCGGCTCGCGGAACGGGGCACCGCACCGCGGATCCGTCTCGGCGTCCGATCTGACACGAGGGATGCCCCTTTCGAGACCCGAGCCTTGGTGGTCACAGCCCCGTCGGTCACGAGGCGACGTACGACGGCCGCAGCCGCGGCGAGGTCGTCGCCACCGTCACAGCAGCTCCATCGACCTCCGCTCGCCGCCCTCCGTGTGCCTTCGCTCGGTACATGGTCGCGTCGGCACGGGCCAGGAGCTCCTCGGAGGACTCCGGCGCGCCAGCTGCGGCGACAGCGATGCCGATGCTGACGCCGAGCTCGATCCGGTGCTGGGTGTTCGGCACGGAGAAGGGGGCTTCGACCGTCTCCAGGACCCGATCTGCGACGTCCATCGCCGGGCGTGGCCCGTCGAGGTCCTCGCAGAGGATGACGAACTCGTCGCCCGACACCCGGGCGACCGTGTCATGGGGGCGGACCACCTCCTCGAGCCGACGTGCGAGCCCGACGAGCAGCTGGTCACCGACCTGGTGCCCGAACCGGTCGTTGACCGGTTTGAAGCCATCGAGATCGCAGAACAGGACCGCGTAGGCCGAAGCCATCCGGCGTGCTCGCTCCCGTGCCTGGTGCAGCCGGTCATCCAGCAACCTGCGGTTGGGCAGGCCCGTGAGCGGATCGTGGAAGGCGGCTCGTTGGAGCTCTTCGACCGAGGTCAGGTCGTCCGCCCTGCGGTGTGCGATCGAGACGTACGACGCCACGATGTCAGCCAGCATCTGCCAGCTGTCCAGGTCGGTGGCCACCACGTCCAGCCGGCAGGATGCGTAGACCTCGAGCGCACCCAGGCGCTGCGCGCCCCGACGCAGGGGCAGGCTCAGGACGGTCTGCGCCCCGGGCTCGTGTGCGAAGATCACGGACACAGGCGCGGTCGACGCAGCTGCTGGCTCGGACACCACGACTGGCTCGCAGGTGCGGGAGGGCGAGGTGAACCGTCCGCCACCGAGTTCGATCGGCGGCTCTGCGATCAGGCGCACCTCGTCCGGTGCATGCGGTGCACTGGCTGCCAGGTGTCGTTCGCCATCGGGATCGACGATCAGGACACCGACGCCGACCACCGGCAGGATCGCCGACAGTTCCCGCGCGACCCGGTCAAGGACGTCCTGGACGGAGAAGTCGGTGGGCAGCGTCGAAGCCAGCCGGACCACCAGGTCCAACAACTCCGAGGTGTTCACCGTCCAGCCCCTGCTCGGACCGTGTCGCGGTCGGTCGGCGACGGGACCGATACCTCCGCGTCCGCGGCCGTGGCGATCCGCGCCAACCCGTAGAGGTAGTAGCTCGCCGAACGGAACGAGCGGCACAGCGGACCGTCTCGATCGTGCCGGGCGTACAGCAGATTCTCCGCGGCTTCGGCGATCGTGGCATCGGCGGACAGACCGAGCCGTCGGGCGCAGTCCACCCCCAGCGGCGCCGAGGAGGCACACAGCTGCACCAGCACCTCGTCGAGTGAGACCGAACCACCCCCATCGGGATCGATCAGGACGACCTCGGGTCGTGCTCGGCCCCGCACCCAGTGCCGCAAGACCCCTTCCAGCGCCAGGAGATCCTGACCCGCCGGTTGCGAGGCCGGGCATGCATCGTCGTCATCGTGCTGCAGGAAGGCCGGCATCATGCTCGCTCCGTTCGTCTCTCGTTGCCGCGACCGTTGCCGCGACCCGCTTGGTGTCGTCCCTTCCCGACCCCCCGCCGCTCCTGCACGGCGGGACGTCCTTGGCTAGAGCGAGGTGGTGATGGACGGGCTGCCGACGCCGTCGGCCCCGACGCCCCGTCCGTTGGCGGTGTGGCTCTTCGTGTCGTAGATGTCGGTGCGCCAGCCTGGACCCGGACGGGTGGCGAGCCAGTGCCGGACCACCGGACGCGCCCACAGCGGCGTCCGACCGCGAGCGGCCTGCGGCTCGGGCAGGTAGCCCCGGTACCGGTAGCTGTCGATGGTGGCCTTGGACACGTCGGCCGCCTCAGCGATCTCGCCGACCGTCAGCATGGCCATGGGATGCAGTTCCGGGGCCAGCAGACCGATGATCAGATCACCGGCGTGCGGGGGGTACCCGGGCCGGCGACGGACGAGCACCTCGTCAGCCGCCGAGAGGTCACCCGCCAGCCAGCGCTGCTCGGCCTCGGTGACCGGGCGGAACGCGCGTACGGCCTCGACGCAATCGCATCGGCTGTCGACGCAGATCAGCATCAGGTCGCCGAGCGTCAGATCCGTCGCTCCGGGGACCTCTTCACCCCAGGCGTACCGCCAGACGCTCTCGACACGCACGTAGGTGCCGTTGCAGAAGTGCTGTTGCTTCATGTCGAACCCCCGCTCGGATCGGTGCGGACCCGGGAGGGTGCTGAGAGCCACAGCCTCCCAGGGGCTGGGCGCTCTCTGCTGAACGCAACTACGTGGCGCTGACGTCCGTGGCTTCGTACGGGCGCATCGATCTCGGTACCAGCTCGTGGACCACTGACGTTGGCCTCTGACGTTAACGACGGAGGTCCCTACCGCCAACCAGGCGACCCTGGCCGTTCGTTCTGCGGACGTTGCTTCGGGAAGGTCGTCACCGCTTCCGGCTCGCCATCTGCCAGCCGAGCTCGACGGGGTCGGGGGCAGCCGACCGTTCACGCAGCCGACGCCGCTGACGGTGCTCGGTTGACTCGCGACCCCGGCTGCGGGGAGCTCGCAGCATCGGTCATCGCGGACCCGCGCCACACGTGAGGAGGGGCTGATGAGTACCAAGGAGCAGCAGGCTCGCAGGAGGGTCGAACCGATCTCAGCGATCCGCGAGCGATGAGCGGGCCTGAGCTCGCGAGTGCCGCTCTGGCCGCGCTCGCCATCTACCTCATCGTCATCGCGGCCACCCGGCTCGCCGGCCTGCGCAGCTTCGCGACGATGTCCTCCTTCGACTTCGCCATGACGGTGGCGATCGGATCACTGATCGCATCGGCTGCCTCAGGACAGGTCGCACTGGCCGGGAGCGCCACTGGCATCACGGTGCTGTACCTCGCACAGGCACTGGTCGCCGTCCTGCGACGTCAGGGGCTGCTGGGCGGACTCGTGGACAACTCTCCCCTCCTGCTGATGGAGGACGGCCGTGTCCTCGAGGACAATCTCGTCTCCGCACGGATGACCCGTGGTGACCTGCGCGCCAAGTTGCGTGAGGCGAACGTGCTCGAGCCCGAGCAGGTCCACGCCGTCGTCTTCGAGACGACCGGGGACGTGAGCGTGCTGCACGGTGGCGAGCGACTCGATCCGGACCTGCTGCGTGGGGTCCGCCGCCGCGGTGACGCTCGACCCTGACCGCTGAGGGCGCCACTCGCCAGCGGCGCCATGCCTACGGTGCTGTCTCGCTGCCGTTGCGCGGCCGCTGCAGGATCGCGTAGCCCCGGGCGTCTTCGACGAAGAGCTCGTGGCTCTCCACCACGCCGCCCAGCAGCAGCCGCGTCAGTCCGTCGACACCGAGGCGACGGGCCGGATGGGCGCGTCGGTTGACGATGCGGACGTAGACATCGGCGTCGTCGTGCTCGATGGCCAGCTCCAGCTGCGTCCACGGCAGCGCATCCTCGATCAGCACGGCCGCTGCCTCATCGGTGGCCAGCTGCAGATCCCGCCGGCAATCGCTCGACGCGCCGACCTGTTGCACGACGGCGCCCACGGCGGCTCGGATGGCGGCCAGGAAGCCCAGGTGTGCCGGGACCGTGACCAGGACCGTGGTCGGCGGCTGGCCACGGTCGGCGTCATCAGGCACTGGTCCGGCAGTCACGAGTCCCTCGGTCGACCGGGAATGATCTGGCGCCCCGTCTCGGCTGTCGGCCCTTGGGCATCGGCATGGGCGAGAGCTGGCCCTCACGGTGCCCGAGCATCGCCGTGGAGGCGCCGCCGGCTGCCGGACGAGCGGATGGGTACGGCCCCAGTTGAGCTGACACACCGAGCGGGACCACGACCGTGGACCTGACCCGGTTGGATCAGCAGCGACCACCGGAGGACGGCCATGCCGCCCGTCGTACCGGAACCCCGCGCTCCCGACACTGGAGGCGTCCGCACCCGACACCGACAGATGGAGACGAGATGGCACCGCAAGGCGACGACCCTGGCATGGGCGAGAAGCTCAAGGGCACCGCGAAGGAAGCGGCCGGCAAGGTGATGGGTGACGAGGAGACCGAGCGCGAAGGCGAAGCGCAGCAGAAGCGGGCTCAGAAGGCTGAAGAGGCCGAGCGCCACGAGGAAGAGGCCGAACGCAAGCGCGCCGAGGAGGCGGGGCACAAGGGGCAGCAGGCTCGCCACGAGGACTGATCGCAGCACCTCGGCGTGGCGTCCCCGTCGCACGTGGGCGCAACGTCCCTGTCCACCACCGGTGCCCGGGTCTCGAGACCCGGGCACCGTGCTGTCGGTCGACCTCTCGGTCACTGGCAGTCAGTATCGGTAGTAGCGCCGCGGTCGAGCACCCCGAGCACGAGCAGGATCGTCCCGACCTCAGGATCCAGCCGATCGTGCTCAGCAGGCCGGTCCCCAACACCAGCACGTTCGCCACCTCTCCGTGTCCTGACCAGCTGCGTTGGACGCGGTCCACGGCCACCGGGCGGTAGCCGCCGCGTCCACACGCCGCATCCTCCTCCTGTCGGCGGCCAATCCGGGCCGCTGCCGGAAGCGAGGAGAGGGTGATGAGGTCACGGGAGCCGTCGGTATCCGTCGTCGACGAAGCACAGCAGGCGCTACAGGTCGCGAATGCGCTGCACCACATCCACGACCGGTTCGAGCACGGGGGGTGGACCCGCGGTCAACGGGCGGCATCGCACGGGAGGAGCTGCATCGTCGGAGCGATCGAGGAAGCCACTCGCTGGACCATGACCGGTGTCGACGACGCCATCGTCTCGGAGCTGGTCGCGCAGCTCCCCCCACCGCTGCGGCTCGTGGCCGGCGTCAACCCGAGGGTCGCCCTGATGATCTACAACGACGCACCCGGCGGTGAGCGGCGCATCAGGAAGCTGCTCATCGACTCGCTCACCCGCCTCGGGATGGGCGGCACCCTCGAGCCGGCTGTCCACGGTCCTGCCGCAGCGCGCCCTCGAGCGCCGGGCACCGGCTGAGACCTCCGCCGACGGTCCCTCGGGGCAGCCGGGCAGCGGACCGTGGTCCCATGTCCCGCGCCAGGGTCATCCCACCGCGTGCAGAGCTCTCGTCAGCGGTCAGCTGCGACGATCCCGCTCGTCCGGCGACGCCGGATGGTCCAGCTCCGCCGATCCCTCCACCACCTGCCGGGCGACCTCCCGCAGCTTGATCTGGCGCACCTGGGAGAGCTGACGGAGCATGGCGAACGCCTCATCCGCGTCGACCCCCAGCCGCGCCATGATCATGCCCTTGGCCTGGCCGATGGAGTCGCGCGATGCGATCGCAGCCTGCAGCTGCTCGGTCAGATCGATGTGAGCACGCAACTGGCTCGCGTGTACGACGTACCCCGCCCCCATCGCGGCCACCACCTCGGCGTTGGTGATGTCCTCATCGGTCCAGACCGTCGGCGTGTCACGGTAGAGGTTGATGACACCGATCGTCTGGCCGAAGGCGTTCATCGGGACCCCGATCACCGCAGCCATCCCATTGTCGTGCGCCCGCTGCGCGTAGCGGGGCCATCTGTCGGCCTCGGACTGGATGTCCCCCACGATCACGAGTTCGTTGTTCCTGAAGGCCTCGACGCAGGCACCCTCGTTGGCACGCTGTTGGTGCAGTTCGATGGCCACGATCCGGTCCTCGGACGCGGCGGCGAAGGCCAGCTCTCCCCCTTCGTCCTCGAGCATGATCCCGCTGCCGGCGGCGGCGAGCAGGTCCGCCGAGCTGGCCAGCAGACGGTGCAGGAGCTCCTGCGGGTCGTAGGGGTTGACGATCGCTCGAGCGAACTCACGCACGATGTGGATCAGTTCCGTTCGCATGATCGAACCCTCCCTGGAGGCGGTGCGGCTGCCCGGCTCGAGGTGTTCGAGCTCGAGCAGGACCACGTTGCTCACGACGCAGTGAAGCCATCCCACCTCTGCCGAGCGGGTCGTTCCCGTACCGCTTGCCCGGGTCCCGGCCGTGTTCAGCTGGAGTGGCAGCGCATCGCGTCTCCACCACCGGCCGATGGCCGGGACCGCACCGCACCGAGGTGGAAGAGGTCCCTGGACGCTGCCCTCCGACCGCTCCCATAAGCCTGGACGGATGGCCACGCCAGAAGGCACACGAGCTCGATCGGGCCCTGATTCGCTGGCCATCGAGAGCGCACCCGCGGCGGCGACCTCGTCCGCACGCACCACCGACCGGGACGCGTCCCGAGGAGCATCCGCACACAGACCGTGCGCACCCCGAGGCCGGAGCGAACAGGTGAACTGGGACGACCAACAGCACGCCCCGCCGGGCTGGGACGTCAACCCCTCGACGTGGAAGCAGCGGCTGCCGATCGTGCTGCTCGGCTTCGTCGGGTTCGTCATCGCCATGTACCTCACCGCCTACCAGTACGGGTGGATCGACACGGTGTGGGAGCCGTTCTTCGCTGACGGGAGCGAGGAGATCCTGACCTCGCGGGTGTCCGAGGTGCTGCCGATCAAGGATGCGGCGCTGGGCGCGCTCGGCTACCTCGCTGACGTCGTGACGGGTGTGCTCTACGGCCAGAAGCGCTGGCGTACGCAACCGTGGATCGTGATCATCTTCGGGTTGGCGGTCGGGCCGCTGGGCGCCGGCAGCATCCTGCTGGTGATCCTCCAACCCGTGCTGATCGGCAACTTCTGCACCTTGTGCCTCGCCACCGCGCTGATCTCCGTGCTGATGATCGGGCCCGCGATGGACGAGGTGCTGGCCAGCCTGCAGTTCATGCGACGCGCCGTCGACGACGGACGCACGTGGTGGGACGCCTTCTGGGGTCGCGGCGCGGCGGGTCGTCCGGTGGACACCGGAGGGAACGCGTAGATGTGGCCTCGACTCGTCAGCGCCGCGCTCGGCCTGTGGCTGATGTTCGCGCCCGCCGTCCTCGGCCATTCCACCACCTCGACGGTCGCGGCGGCGAGCGACCGCATCATCGGACCCCTGGTCATGAGCGCCGCCATCGCCGCCATCTGGCCCGAGATCCGGCCGTTGCGCTGGGTCACGGTCGTCCTCGGCGGGGTGGCCGTCCTGGCCCCGCTGCTGGTGGGGCCGTTCGTCGACTGGCCGCTGCCGGCGGCCGTCAACAGCGTGCTGGTTGGGATCGCGATGATCGGCGCCGGACGGATCAGAGGAGAGATCGACAGCGCGTTCGGGGGCGGCTGGCGATCGATCTGGCGAGACGACATCGACACGGTGACGGGCCGTGATCCACGCGGATGAGGCAGCCCCTGACACCGACGCAGGGAGGATGCAGACATGACGCCTTCGACGGTCGTGATCACCGGCGCGAGCGGAGGTGTCGGACGCGCCCTCGCCCGGGTCTACGGGGCCCGGGGCGACCGCGTCGCGTTGCTGGCACGCGGTGAGGCCGGCTTGGCCGGGGCGGCACAGGACGTGGCGGATGCCGGCGGACAGCCGCTCCCGATCGTCACGGACGTGGCCGACGCCGACCAGGTCGAGGCAGCCGCCGAGCGGATCGAGACGGAGCTCGGACCGATCGACGTGTGGATCAACAACGCCATGGTGACGGTGATGGCACGTACCTGGGACACCACGCCGGAGGAGTTCCGGCGCGTGACCGAGATCGACTACCTCGGCTACGTGCACGGCACGCTGTCGGCACTGCGTCGCATGCGTCCGCGTGATGCCGGCACCATCGTGCAGGTCGGCTCGGCCCTGGCATTCCGGGGCATACCGCTCCAGGGGGCCTACTGCGCCAGTAAGCACGCCATCGTGGGCTTCACCGAGACGCTCCATGCCGAACTGCTCGCGGAGGACAGCAGGATCCGGCTGTGCGCCGTGCACCTGCCGGGGGTGAACACGACCCAGTTCACCTGGGGGCGCAACAAGCTGCCCAACAAGCCGCAACCGGTGCCACCCATCTTCCAGCCGGAGGTGGCTGCCGAGGCCATCGCCTGGGCAGCCGACCACGGACGGCGGCTCACCTACGTCGGCGCGTCCACGGTCCTGACCGTGTGGGGCAACCGTCTGGCCCGGCCGCTCATCGCCCGGTACCTCGCCCGGACCAACATCGAGGCGCAACAGCGGGACGAGCCCGCCGACCCGCACACCCCGGGCAACCTCCTCGCACCCGACGACGATGAGCGCGACCACGGTGCGCATGGCCCCTTCGACGACCGGGCCAGGAGCTGGAGCGCTGCGCAGTTCCTCTCGTCGCGGCGGGGGCCGATCGCTGCGGGCGTCACGCTCGCCGGCGGTCTCGGGTGGCTCGTCGCCCGGAGCTTCGCGGCACCCGGTGTCTCGCGACGGACCTGACGCCGGACGCACGACAGGTCACGGCGGGGACCACACCCCGTCCAGCAGACTCCACCAGGCACGGTCCCCCTGCTGACGTACGGGTCCTTCGCCTCTACAGGCGGCCGCGACCACCCAAGCTGGGGATAGCGGACCGCACGAGGCGGTCCGACCCGAGACGAGAGGGACAGCCATGGGCATGGTCTCACGATTGCTATCCAGGTTCAGCGGCGGCAGCAGCCGAGGGTCCACCACGACCACACGCACGAGGGGTTCGCGCACCGGCGGTGGTACGCGCACCGGCGGTCGTTCGCGCACCGGCGGTGGTTCGCGCACCGGCGGTCGTTCGCGCACCGGCGGTGGCGGCCTCATGGGTGCCGTCAAGGGCGCCGTCAAGGGTTTCGGTGGCGGGACCACCCGCTGAGACGTGGTGTGGCGCCGGAGGCGGATCAGCCGACCCCGCTCAGGGCAGGCTGAGCGTGCTGTCAGCCTCCGTCGCCCGCATCCATCGGAACCCGTGGGGCTCGAGCGTGAAGCGGCCCTCGCCGATGTGGCGGTGACCGTACGCCGCATCGGCGAACACCTCGACCAGCGCCTCGAGCGGCAGGCCCTGGTCGGGAAGCGAGACCTCGACCTGCCGATCGGCGAGGTTGTGGGCGGTGACCATGGTGCGATCGAGCCAGGAGTGCCGCAGCACGAGGAGTGCCGGATCGTCGGTCTCGACCACCGTGACCTCCCCTCGACCCAGTTCCGGCGACTCCTTCCGGATGCGGATCGCGCGCTCGTACCAGTTGAGCAACGAGCCTGAGTCCTGACGTTGGGCCGCGACGTTGACCCGTTCGTAGCCGAAGGGACCGGTGCGGACCACCGGACGGATCAGGGCGCTGGGGTCCTCGCTCCGTGAGAACCCGGCGTTGGGACGGTGCGACCACTGCATGGGCGTCCGCACGCTCATGCGCCCGTCCAGCTCCAGATCCTCGCCCATCCCGATCTCGTCGCCGTACCACAGCACCGGTGTGCCGGGTAGAGCGAGGAGCAGGCTGGCCACCAGGCGTAGCCGTCCCGGATGCCCTTCGACCATCGGAGCCAAACGTCGTCGGATGCCGCGACCGAAGATCTGCATCGACGCGTCGGGGGCGTACGCCGCCATCACCGCGTCACGCTCATCGTCCGGGAGGCGCGACAGGTTGAGCTCGTCGTGGTTGCGGATGAAGTTGAACCACTGACCGTCCTTCGGCGGCGCTGATCGCTCCTGGATGGCGGCCACCAGGGGCGCCGCTGACTGGCGCTCCAACGCCAGGAAGAACCGGCCCGACAGGAGGAAGTCGAAGAGCCCGGTCATCTCGTCGCCGGCGTCGCCGAAGTACGTCGCGCGTTCGTCAGGCGCCAGGTTCACCTCACCGAGCAGGATCCCCTGAGCGCTGCGCCGTGCAAGGAACCACCGCATGTCCTCCAGCACCACGTGGGGATCCTCCGGCATCTCCTCCTCGACCGCGGTGCCCTCGATCAGGTACGGCACCGCGTCGACCCGGAAGCCCGACACCCCGAGTTCGAGCCAGAACCCCATGATGCGATGGATCTCGTCGACCACCTCGGGGTTGGCGACGTTGAGGTCCGGCTGGGACGAGTAGAACCTGTGCAGGTAGTACTGCTGCGCCTGCTCGTCCCAGGCCCAGTTGCTGTCCTCCTCATCGGGGAAGATCACCTTCTCCTCGTCGTCCGGCTTCTCCTCGAGCCAGACGTACCAGTCGCGGTACGGCGACTCCGGGTCCGATCGTGCGGACCGGAACCAGGGGTGGTCCCGCGAGGTGTGGTTGACGACGAGGTCGACGATCACCCGGATGCCGCGTTCGTCGGCTGCGTGCATCAACTCGACGAAGTCCCCCAGCGTGCCCAGCCGCGGATCGATGTCGTAGAAGTCGGTGATGTCATAGCCGTCGTCGCGGTTCGGGGTCGGATAGAGCGGCATGAGCCACAGGCAGGTGATGCCGAGCCCCGACAGGTAGTCGATCCGTTGCGTCAGCCCCTGCAGGTCGCCGACGCCGTCACCGTTGGCGTCCATGAACGTCTCAACGTCCAGGCAGTAGACGACGGCGTTCTTCCACCACAGGTCGCTGACGGCTCGATCGATCATGTCCACCCCTGACACGCTCCGGCGGCCGAGAGCCCGGACACCGTTCACCGCCGAGCATGCGCCGAGTCCCGGGTCACCGCCGTCGACGAGCTCGGTCATCCGGACAGGCTCGCCGGGCTCCTCGGGGTCGTCGGGCCTCCCACCGTCGGCGAGCAGCCGGCACCACCCGGTGGCTAGCAGCGATTGGTGCTCATCCGGCGACCTCGTAGGGACGACGTGACGCTCACGTAGCGCGAGTCGTCGCGCGGCCTACGTGGCCTTCGCCGACGACGACTCCTGATGGGCTCCGGGTGCCCTGGAGCGGGTCGTTGCCGCGTTCGAGTGACACCCGGAGCTCGGAGCGGTCACGGCCCGCTGGTGCAGCGGCATCGATCCTGACGGCGCCCGAGCTCCAGCCGACGCCCGGTCACGAGGGCGGAGATGACCACGGCCATCCGGCGACACCCACGCAACGTGGAGCACCTGCTCGAGGGGTCCGCGGGCGAACCGTGCCCGCCAGGCGGTCGCCATGACGGCGAGCACGACGACGAACCCCAGCAGCAGCGCCACGGCCTCCCCGAGATCGTCCGAGGTCAGCTGCGGCGCGGCGAGGTGCAGCGCGAGCAGATGCGCGATGTAGGCCGTCAGCGCAAGTTGGCCGAGCGCCCGCATCGGCCACGTGGCCCGTGGCAGCGCATCGGCCAGCAGCAGACAGACGCCGAGGACGAACACCGCCGTACCGGTGCCGCCGATCAGCCACAGGGGCATCTGGCTGTGGGCCGCGCTCGTCGCCAGGCTCCGGACGTCGCCGCCGACGATGGGCGGTCCGAGGACGGCGATGAGACCTCGGGCCGTCAGCAGCGCGACGGATGCCACCGCCCCACCGACGAGAACCATGCGGATGGCGACGCGCCGCGACCCCAGGTCCTGGCGGCCCAGCCACATGCCGAGCAGGAAGGGGGCCACCCAGGTGACCACCGGGTAGGGACCGGACATCAGCAGCCCGTGCACGATCTGGGACGGCCCGTCGGCGAACGTCACGCTGGACCGGTCGAAGACCGCGGGTGCCTCGAGCTGTCCCCACAGGATGATCAGCGGCCCGATCAGGGCAGCGGTCCCCGCCAGGCTCAGCACCCACCGGTCCGACAGCCGCAGGGCCAGGATCGCCAGCAGGAACAGGACGGCGTACTCCTGGAGGATCACGTTGACGCCGTGGTCGAGCGTCTGAAGGGCCAGGCCGGCTGGCAGCAGCAGAAGCGCCCGCCACCCCAGCCGCCAGCCGGTGCTCGAGCGGGTTCCCGAGCGGGAGCGGGCGAGCAGCGACACTCCGAGCCCTGCGACGAGCACGAACAGCAGCGAGGCGCGGCCGTGGGGTGCTGCGTACAGGCGGCCGGCGAGGCCGGTGATGTCGGTCGGGCCGATGTGCACGGCGACCATGCCGACGATCGCCAGACCGCGCGCGAGATCGATCCCGCGGACCCGGGCCGCAGCGGAAGTCGGTGACCTGTCGACCAGCGGGTGGGAGGTCATGGCTCTCGATCGGGAGGAGCGAGCGGATCAGGCGGGTTCTCGGCGCACCTCGACATCAGTGTGCGAGCTTGCTCGAGAATACTCACGGTCCTGCTGCCGGCGGCCGATCCTCCCCGACCGACCGATCATCGGAGAGGTACCGTCGTCGCGCCGCCGGAACCAGCCGCATCGGGAGGGCCGATGGAGCCGACCGTCCATCAGCGCCGGCGCGGCCTCCGTCACCATCGCATCATCCGGGCCGTGGCGATCACGCTGATCCTCGCCTCGGCCTGCACCTCTCCAGCTCCCGAGGAGCCACCGGAGCCGATGCCGGAGCCGGTCCCCGAGAATGCGCCGGACCGTGAGCCGGAGGACGAGGAGCCCGGTGGTGCGGGCGACGGCGATCCG
>Ga0081527_100359_pt1 | contig 26744 bp, 24 predicted proteins | sample HotLakmasection5_FD_70992 | JGI IMG/M metagenome (GOLD analysis project Ga0081527, IMG submission 70992) | Hypersaline microbial mat communities from Hot Lake, Washington, USA - Section #5 (SPADES assembly) (version 2) | ecosystem: Environmental > Aquatic > Non-marine Saline and Alkaline >... | reverse complement strand
AAATTTTCAAAATAATCCCCACCCACAACCACCCTATAGGTGGCGCAGGCGTAGCCTGCGCACTTGTTAAATATAGATTTTTTGAAAATTTTTAGGCGTAAAAACTTTTTATTTGTTCCTTAAAAGGATAACTTTTTACAAAGAGAATCAAATATTTTTTACTTATAAAAGCCTATTTTAAAAAGGCCGTCCAGTTTGCCGGAGTTAATAATGTCATCTATTTGGTTTTTTAATTCGTCCAGCTTTTCATTGTCGTAATTTTCAAAATGAGAAACTTCCCGGGGAAGCTTTATCTGGTCTGTTCTGTCTGTATTTTTAAAATTATCGTTTAATGTTATAAATTCCCTGTATGCATCGCAGTATTGAATTAAATCCTGCCCCGCTTTGGGAGGTCTTCTAAGATAATAATTGCTTGCTTTATCCAGTTTATCTGTAAATTCGGCTACAAAATCCACTTCCTGCGTATATTCATCTTTTTCTTTTGTCACTTTTTTCATTATATTGCCGGAAATATCCCTTGGCTTGTCTTTATGCCTGTGATAAAGATAGCTTCCCCAAAGAATACAGCCTATATATATTGCAATACAGTTTTTTAATATCGGGGTTAGCCGCATTTCAACTTTTTGAAATTCAAATTTTTTTTGATGAAACTTTTTTATCTTTGCTATTTCATCAATGATATAGGATGCTTCCTGCGGAATTTGTACTGAAAATTTGTAAAACCCCGGATCAAAAGGGACTGAATTATTGGTTTCCATTATTATTACCTTTTAAATTTTATTTGACACGTATTGTAATATGAATAAATGATGAACTAATTTCATTATCAGCATTATACTATGATGATAAGTGCTAAAGAACCTGTTTTTTATTAATGAATGTTATTGGTTATGTATTTTCATATAAAAAAGAAATTGAAGCCCGGGAAACGGAAAACAGGCTTCAAGAAGAGAAGATAGAATTTTTTTGCAAAAAACACGGTTTAAACCTGTTAAAAATTGTAATCGAACCGGAGGAAAGCCGCCCTGATTATCGTCCGACTTTGATAAAACTTTTAAACGAAGCTTCCAGAAGTAAATTCTCCGCAATAGTGGTGTATAAGTTTGAAATGCTGGCAGAAGAGGAAGAGATCAGGAAATGGATAATTGAAGAGTTCAAAAAATATAGAATTCAGGTTTATTCAGTTACAGAAACCTCGTTTGAAATACCGATTCAGGAATCAGAAACAAAAACCCGGTCTATAAAAATGAAAGTAAGGGATTTGCCATCTCTGCCGGAAGTTGTAACCAGGGTAACAGAACTTGTTCAGAACCCTAAATCTTCTGCTGCGGATATGGGTAGGGTTATATCTCATGATTCCGGGCTGACTTCCAGGGTATTAAGACTGGTTAACTCCGCATATTACGGGTTCCCAAAACAAATCAGCTCTATCCAGCATGCTATAATGATTCTCGGTTTCACCACAATCAAGGGGCTTGTCCTGTCTTCAAGTATCTTCAAAATTTTTTCCCCTAAAAATAATCTTGTAAATACACTGGATTATAAAAAGTTCTGGAAACATTCCCTGTTAACAGCAATAGCCTCAAAAAAAATCCATCAGAAACTGTTTTTTGAGGATGATGAGAATATTTTCAGCGCAGCAATCCTGCATGATATAGGAAAACTTATTCTTGATCAGTATGACCATAATAATTACGCAAATGTTATAGCAGAAGCACCTGATCAGATATACATAAACCAGGTCCTAAATCTCGAACAGAAATACTGCGAGGTAACGCATCCTTCTATCGGTCATACGGTTGCAGAAAGTTGGAACTTGCCGAAAGTGTTGTCTGATGTCATAAAATACCATCATGACCCTCTTCAGTCTGAAGAAAATAAAAAAATAACCACCATTGTTTATCTGGGAAATTATATTTCCCAGCTGGTATTGAATGTGGGCGAATTTAAAATGGATGTATTTGATGAAAATGTAGTTGAACATATGAGACTTAACGAGGATGACCTGCTTGTAATTTACCGGGATATAGAAGAAGAAGCCACCCAAATAGAAGACCTTGAGTCATTCTTTAAGTAAAACTCTAAAAATACATCGGTGTTACCTGGAAGCAACCTCAAACCTGAGTTCCAGATTAAATTCTTTTTCAAAAAGGTCTTTTTTATCATTTGCCTTAAGTATCTCGAAAGAACAATCCGGAGTGTGCAGTTTCAAAAGCACTGTTAACGTATGGGAAAACGAGTCATATATAAAATCCAGATTATCTACAACACTGCAGTGCGTACGGTCAAGAGCATCCGCAACTCTCACAAAAGCACTCAGCTTATTTACTATAGATTTTTCGTTACCTGTTAAGGCTTCATAGCAGGAATGTTTGCTTTTTGGCATTTTTCCCCTGTGATACCTTGCAATGTTGCCTATAATTTCTTTTTCCCGTTCCGAAAAACCCGGTAAAGTTTCTTTTTCTATAAGTTTATATGAATTTTTATTATGACCTTTTGCTGCAATATAATAACCTATATCATGCAAAAGCGTACCAGCTTCTAGTAGGTCTCTTTCGTTCAAACCAAGGTTATGTATAAGTCCTTTAGTTTTATCAAAAATAATCAATGCTATTTTTGTAACCTGTTTCGCATGAGAAGGTTCCATTTCATACCTGTTAAAAATATTTTTTATTGTTTCTTCTCGCAGGTTATTAATCAAACTCTTGTTCCTTTAAGTCATTATTCAGTAAGCCTTTTTATAGTCCTGATAAGCTCTTCCTGATCAAACTCTCCTTTTGTAATATAAGCATTTGCTCCGGCATTTAGGCCTTTCATCCTGTCTTCCTCGGAAGTAAGTGATGTTACGATAATAATAGGAATATCACGATACTTATCATCATGCCTCAGTCTTTCTGTTAATTCAAAACCGTCCATTTCAGGCATTTCTGCATCTGTCACAATAAAGTCGTACTGGTTAGACACAATTTTAGTCAGTGCATCAAAACCGTTTATCGCAGCATCAACATTATAACCGGATGATTTAAGGATATTTCTCTGCAAAATCCTTGTAGTGGCAGAATCATCAACAACAAGGACATTTTTCTTCCTGATGTCGGTTTCTGTTTGTATACTTGTTATAGCAGGCGGTTTTGTGCTGGTCTTGCCGAACTTCATATATGCTGATTTTACCAGATCATTTACATTTAGAATAAGACAAAGATCACCTGAACCGAGTGTGGTGATTCCTGCGACGTTCCTTACCCTTAAAAGCGGTGGCGACAGGTTTTTATGCAAAATTTCATGGTCGCCGATCAGCTTATCAACCACAAATCCTACCTGTGCATCTTCTGCCTGGACTATGATAATAACCAGTTTATCAGACTTAACCGGATTTTCAGGGAGTTCAAGAACATCTGACAATGGACATATTGAAACTGTACGATCATCTACAAGTATTGTCCTTTCTCCTTCCTTATAAAATACCTGGTCTTCGTCTATAAGAAGAGTTGTTTTTATTGAGTTTGTAGGAATAGCAAATGTTTGCCTGTTTGTTTCCACAAGGAAAGAGTTGATTGTAGCCATTGTTACAGGAATCTGAATGGAAACCTGACACCCCTGGCCAATGGTTGATTTTACCTTAATGCTTCCGTTAAGCTGAGAAATTTTTGTATGAACTATATCCAGACCTATACCCCTTCCGGAAATATCTGTTACTGTCTCTCCTGTAGAAAATCCCGGCCAAAATATTATGTTCATTATCTGTTCTTCAGACATTGCTTCCAGTTCTTCCCGTGTCAGGAGTTCTTTTTGCAATACTTTTTTCTTGATTGTATCTATATCAATTCCTTTTCCGTCATCTGTAATTTCTATCAAAACGCTGTTTTCCAGATGATATGCTGCCAGCAAAATCTTGCCGGTAGGGTTTTTACTCTTTTCTACACGCTGAGAAGGGGTTTCTAGTCCATGATCTATAGAATTTCTTATGATATGCATAAGTGGAGATTTGATTTCTTCAATGATCTTTTTATCAACACTGGTTTCGCTTCCTGTGATGAAAAATTCAACCTCTTTATTTCGATCTCTTGCAATATCCCGAACCATTCTAGGGAAAAGGTGGAATATTGTGGCAAGAGGAAGCACTCTTACGCTTTTAATTTTTTCTTCCAGCCCGCTGACAATAAGATTTAACCTGGCGTCATCCTCCTGAACAATTTTATACAGAGAACTCATTTTGTTCATAAGGCTCAGGAGCTTAGAAGAATTTTCCTCAAAAAATGTATTAATGCTTTTATTCGGTGAATATTGCATTGTGGATAAATTTGAATCCGGTTGCTTATAATGCTTATTGGCATAACGGAAATACTGCTTTGTCTTGTTCCATTCCCTGTGCCATTCTTCAATATACCGGATCATTTTTTCTATATCAGATAAATGCTCTTTTGCTTTTATTTTTGCAATAATCAGTTCACCTGTCTGGTTTACCAGGTGATCAAGCTTCTGTGTATCAACTCGTAAGGTTTTGATTGTATTGCTGTCACCAAACTTTAAATCAAACTGTTTTGCTTTATCCTCGCCTGCTTTCTGGTTTCTGGGGTAGGAGTCCATATTCCTTCTTACAGGTGAGTATTTCATTCTCTGTTCTTCCGCAGAACCGGCTGCAGTTCCCGAATATTCATCGTTTTCTTTACCTGGAGCTGAGGCTTCCTGAGAAACAGCCAGTTTTAACATCTGGTGAAGAACTGTTATTCTTTGCAAAATAAGCGATGGATCTTCTTTTATATCTTCATCAGAATGATTTAGCATTTTTATAGCCGCATCAAAACTTTCTTCCAAAACCACAACCATATCATGGTTAATAGGGGCCTCTTTATCTTTGGAAAATGACAGGAGGTCAGAAATTTTTTCAAGAATCTGCCTTATCTGGTCTTCGTTAATTGTTGCTGTCAAACTGTTGAGCTTTAGTATTATATCTTCGAATTTAGCTGCGTTATCCTCTGTATGGTTGGAAAACACATTAATATTCTTTTTAATATAATTTATCTCATTATTGTTTTGATAATCATCACCCTTAAAATCGGTTTCAGGTTGGATAAAACCGGAATCTGTACCTTGATTATTCTTTGCTTCCGAAGCAGCAGTTGTTTCTTTGTCCTTTATAGGAGGTTCCGGTTCTGATGATTTTTCCGCGGCAGGGTCGGGGATAGGCTGTTTGTCTTCCGCAACTTTCTTTTCAGCCGGTTTTTCTTCCTGTAAAGGCTTCTTCTGTTCTACTTTTTTTTCTTTTTCCTGAAGTTGTATATTTTCCTGAATTATGGATTTTCTGATCTCCTGATCCGCATAAGCAGGTTTGTTCTCGGCTGTATAATCCTTATCCTTGTTATAGGTTAAGCGTTCATACAGATTTAGGAAGTTTTCAAATGTTTCCTCTATTTCCAGAACTTCGTCATAAACAAGGATTCCACTGCCGTTAAGAGCAGTGTCAACTTTAATTTTAATATCATCTATAAGCCCCTGTAATCTCTTATTTTCATATGATGCAATCGCTTTTGCGAGTTTGTTGATAAAAAATAGGAATTCCTCAAGTGCATCTGTACTTGTGGAGAAGACTTTCAGCTTTTCAATGTTTACATTTATATGGATTATTATATTTTTTACTTCGATTTCTTCGGGAATCCTCCGCATATTTTCTTCAGATTCTTCTTCAAAAACCGCATTACCCTGATCAGTTTCTTTTTTATTTGCGGAAGCAGAGGGAGTAATTATATTATCAAGCATAGCCAGGATTTCCTTTATTTCCGGGCTTTCTACTTTTCCTCTGGTTTTTATGGATTCATTTACAATTGAGCTTATACAGTCAACTGCCTTGCACATGACATCGACTGTTTCTGCGTTAACTTCCATATAACCTTCTTTTGCCTGTCCGAATACATCCTCGAGTTTATGAGCGATGGATTGAATATCATCAAGCCCAATCATTCTCGCAGAACCTTTCAGTGAATGAGCTTCCCTGAATAGTTCTGATATAGCTGTATGGTCTTTGGGGTTGGATTCAAGACTTAGTAGATTCTTATTTAATTTTTGAAGCTGTTCTTCGCTCTCTTCCCGGAAAATATTTAAAATTTCTTCAATTTCGTGTTCGAGAAAATCCATTTAAGGTACCTATTTTTCTGCATTAGGAATTAATTCGTTGTTATTTTATAGTTTATACCTACTACACAATCTTTTAGGTTTTCAGAAGTTCTCATAAGGGAATTTAGGTTTTTGAGGTTTTGTTTGATTTTTTCTGCTGATTCCCCAAGCCCCTCATCGATCTGGATTATGGCGTTATGAACTTCTGTTGTGCATTCCAGCTGGTGGTCAGAATCAGTAAGGATCTGGTTAACATATCCTGTTGTTTCCTGGATAGTGAACTTAAGCTTTTCAATATTTTGAGCTATATTTTGGGTCAGGTCAACTCCTATTTCAATTTCCTTCGTGCCTTCTTCGGTTGCCATAACCGTAGAATTGGTTGCCTGCTGGATATCATAAATAAGAGAAGTTATTTTTGTGGTTGCCTGTTTACTTTCATCTGCCAGTTTTCTAATCTCACTTGCAACAACCGCAAATCCCTTACCGTGCTCTCCTGCTCTTGCAGCTTCAACAGCTGCGTTTAAGGCAAGCATGTTTGTTTGCTCGGTAATATCCTCTACCACGCCTATAATACTTCCAATCTGTTGTGTATGCTCGCTTAATTCAAGAATTAAATCCGCAATAATCTCTATTTTCTGCTTGAGTGTGGTCATTTTTTCAATATTTGTTTCTACAGACTGCTGCTCTTTGCTTGACAGATCAAGGGATTCCTGGGATTTTTCCGCAACCCTGAGAGCGGTTTGCTTTGTTTTAACAGATGAATTTTTTAATTTTGCAATAGCGTCTGCTGAGTCTTTTAAGAGTTTTATGTGTTTGTTAATAATGGCTTCCTGAAGGTTAGTTTCTTTTATTATACTGTCAGAAGTTGCTGTTGTATCATAAATTGAGCTGCAAATAAATTCGGAAATGGTATTGTAAATCCATTTTTTTAGTATTTCATCAAGCACTATACTGATAAATGACAGGAAAATTATGAAAATAAACCAGTGCAGCGGGTCATCTCCCATAAACTTTATTTTATAGCCTCCAATTACAGCAACAAATGCTATTAAAAATGTTAAAAGCTGATTAATTCTCGTTTTTACTCTTATTTTTTCTTCCAGACTAAGATTTCTAAACATCTTTTATTTAACCTCTTTTGGTAAAATTAAACGCTATTTTTCTATTTATCATATATTTTAAAACTTTTGACAGTTTATAAGATCAACTCTTCAAGGGAAATTATTTTCTTATAAATATTTTAAATTATTTATAAAAATGGATTAAATAATATCTTCCTGTTTTTGCTTTTAGCTGATAGTATAATATTATAATTATCTATTAATTACTAGTAAATTTATAGCTGAAAAATCCATGAAAAAGAAAATTTTATTAATAGAAGACAGCCCGATTCAATTAAAAAGCATTGAACTAACTTTATCAAAATTAGGACATGAGATAATAACAGCACAAAATGCCATAGAAGGGATTGAAAAGGCTTACCAGGTTATACCTGACCTGATTATATCAGATATTATAATGCCGGAAATAAATGGATACCAGCTTTGCAGGCTTTTGAAAAACGACGAAGTTATGCGGGAAATCCCGCTTATACTCTTAACCCAACTCAATGAAAAACTGGACAGTTTCTGGGCAATAAAAGCCGGAGCAGACTGCTTTATTACAAAGAGCGATAAGCATGAGGAGTTTTTGTCCCAGGTGCAGAATTTCCTTGAAAAAACTGACACTATACCAGAGGAAGAGCGACAAAAAATTATTGCTGAAAAAAAATCTGAGAACAAGAACCTTCAGACAAGGATTAATAACCTGCTTGACCAGTCATTGATCGAATCAACAATAATAAATGAATTCCGAAACCTGTCAGAATTTATTTATTCAACCAGAATACTTTCAAAAGAATTATTTACTCTGGCATTTTCGCTGATAGATTTTAATGTAGCAGCTATATTTTTTAATGAAAGAGATGAAAAAAAGAAAAAATATCTACAGTTGAGTGTACAGAATGTTTCTGTAGAAGACCGAGTGCTGGTAGATCTTAAAAAAGATTTTTTCGATAACATCCTTTCACCTAAAGAAAAGGAAGAAGATTCCAATTATGATGTGGAAGTTGTTGAGCTGTATTCTAATTCCGTAAATAAAATAAATGATTTCTCCGAGTTCCAGTCAAAGCTAATAATGCCCATAAGCTATGCAAACAAGGTTATTGGCGGAATTGCGTTTTACAACTATAAACCTGAGAGGTTTAAGCAAAATAAAATATTTGAAATAATTTTAAAAGAATTAAAAATCCTGATGAGGATTAAATGGCTTTATTCTGAAACAAAATACCTTGCCATTATTGACGGTTTAACTGGTCTTTATAACAGAAGGTTTTTTCAGCAGACACTGGAAAGGGAATTTGCAAGATGCAAAAGGCATAAAAGCAAACTAAGCCTGGCTTTGTTTGATATTGACCACTTCAAGCATGTAAACGACGTTTACGGACATCAATTTGGAGATAAGGTACTGGCGGAAATTGCAAAAATTATAAAAACTTCCCTTAGAAAAACAGATTATGTAACCCGATACGGAGGTGAGGAAATTATCCTTGTACTTCCTGATACCAGTGCAGAACAGGCTTTGATACCTGTTGAGAGAATAAGGAAAAAAATAGAAAACAAAGAGTTTGAATACAAAGGGAAGACAATTAATGTCACTATTAGTTGCGGCATTGCTGACGCAATGAATGAGGTGCATAGCCAGGAGGAGCTGCTTTTAAGGGCAGACAAATCCCTTTATGAATCTAAAAGAGCTGGCAGAAATAAAACAACGTGTTTTAATAGTTGTTTAAATATTTAATTAAAATTCAGGGGTTTGGATATGACCGGTGATATTTTTGGCTCAACCCAACTTATAAGACATAAAAACCATGCCGAACTTTTTCTGATATTTACCCTTTCAGAAAAAACATATGCTATACAGGCGGAGAAGGTTGTAGAAATCGTACAGCTCCCGGCCCTTACTGTGGTGGAAAGACTACCGGAACATATTGTAGGACTCCTTAATCTCCGGGGACAGATAATAAGCGTTATTGACCCTTCAAGGCTTCTGGGTATGGAGCCAAAAGAATATAAAGCAGACTATCAGGTTCTGATAGTAAATTGCTATGATAAAAAAATCGGAATTATAGTTCATTCGGTAAATGATGTTGTACAGCTTGACAGGACCCAGCTTGAGCCACTGCCGTATACCCCTAAAGAAAAAGTTATTTCAGGAATTTATAAGCACGATGACAGGCTGATTGCTTTCTTTGATATTTCAGCTGTTATGCAAAACACTGAATATGTGGAATTAGAGCATTCTGAAATAAAGGACGAAGTTAATGTAATTACAGATTACTTTCCATCTGATGAAACTTCAAAAATAAAATTTTTAAAACGGGCAGAAAAGCTCCAGAAAGAGATAAGAACCGTAACGGATGACTTGAATTATCAGGAAAATTATTTTATATCATTCAGCCTTAACAGTGAAACCTACTGTATAAATCTCAGATTTGTTAAAGAGATAACAAAGCTAAAACTGGTGAATCTCGCACCGGTTCCCTGTGTGCCAGAATTTATTACCGGAATTATAAACCTGCGAGGGGAATTTATAACAATTGTAGATATAAAACATTTTTTGGATATTACAAAAACGCCTACATCAGATAAGACAAAGATAATTGTTCTGAAGATATCAGATATTCAGCTGGGTATTCTTGTTGATGATGTTTTTGATATAGAAAACATTCCAAACGAAAAAATGAATTTAAATGTACAAAATAAATATGAAAAAAATAAATACACTTCAGCTGAAATTTTGCTGCCCGGAAACCAGGTTATGAGTGTATTTGATATTAAAAAGTTTATTGAAGACGAGCGGTTGTTTATCGAGGATTCGATTTAAACTATTCTTTAAAATATTAGAGAGTTAACTCTGCTTTGGTATTTTTAAATGAAATTTTTTATGTTATAAAAATATAACAATTATGGCAATCAGTCATTCAGCCTTGAAATTAAAAAGGCATTAGATAATTAACCTGGCGTAAACGAAAATTATTACGTCAGTTAATCTTTTTACCTGGTGGTATAAGAGAAACATTGATATTGGAAGAAAAATGTCAGAAAAATATAATAAAAACACATATAAAGAAACGAATAAGAATATGTTAATACCAGTTGTGCCAATGAGGGATATTGTAATTTATCCCCAAATGATGGCTCCTATATTTATATCAAGAAAAAAATCATTAACCGCTGTAGAAAACGCAGTATTAACTGAAGATCATTATGTTATCCTGCTGGCACAAAAAGACCCTGCAACAGAAGACCCCGGACCAGAGGATCTGTATGAAACAGGGATACTTATAAAGGCAGTCCAGATACTTAAATTCCCCGACGGTAGCGTAAAGGCACTTGCTGATGGACTTTCCAGAATCAAAGTAATTGACCTACAGGTAAAAGACGATATTTTAATGGCAAAATACGAAATTTTAGAGGAAGAAAAAGTATCTGATGAACAATCCACCGCCCTTTTAAACTTAACAGTGGAAAAATTCAAGGAATACATTAGAAAAACAACAAAAATAAACGCAGAGAGTTTTGTATCCCTTGCTGAAGTAAGAGAAGCCGGGAAATTATCCGATATTATAGCAACTTATCTTTCTGTAAATACCGCAGAAAAGCAAAAAGTTATAGAGATTTTAAACACATATGAAAGGCTTGAATTTGTAAGCAAAGTTCTTGCCCGGGAAATCGAGCTTCTGGGTATAGAAGAGGCTCTACAGGAAAAAGTCAAGTACAGACTCGGTAAATCCCAGAGGGAATACCTTTTGAGGGAAAAGATAAAGGCAATTAAAGAAGAACTCGGTGGTGAAGAAGGTCTTGATGAAGTGGAAGAGCTTCTGCAAAGGATTGAGGAAGCAAAAATACCTAAATACGTAAGAGATTATCTTAAAAAAGAAGTTAATAAACTCAATAAAATGCCGTTTTATTCTGCAGAAACTTCTGTTATAAGGACATACGTTGATACTGTACTGGAATTACCGTGGTCGAAAAGGTCAAAGGATATGCTTGATTTGGAAAGAGCTAAACAGATTCTGGATGAAGACCACTACGGGCTGAAAGACCCAAAAGAAAGAATCCTTGAATTTCTTGCGGTTAAACAGCTTTCAAAATCACCGCAGACAACCATAATATGTTTTACTGGTCCTCCCGGTGTAGGTAAAACCTCACTTGCCAGATCAATAGCAAGGAGTCTTAACAGAAAATTTTCACAGGTTAGTCTTGGCGGTATTAATGATGAATCAGAAATTAGGGGGCACAGAAGGACTTATATTGGATCAATGCCCGGAAGAATAATAAGGGCTGTCCAGAATGCAGGCACTAAAAATCCTGTAATACTGCTTGATGAGATAGAAAAAATGCTTCCCAGCCATATGGGAGATCCGACCGCAGCAATGCTGGAGGTTCTGGACCCGGTACAGAACAAGCATTTTACCGATCATTATATAGATATGGAGTATGACCTGTCAGAAGTGTTTTTTATAGCAACTGCCAACAGTGTTGATCGCCTGTATAAGCCACTTAAGGACAGGATGGAAGTGATTAACCTGCCCGGTTACACGGAAGAGGAAAAGGTAAATATTGCAAAACAGTATCTTGTGCCGAGACAAATAAAATCTAACGGTATAAAAGAAGGTCAGCTGGAGTTTTCAGATGATGTTATCAGGGAAATTATAAACAAATACACACGAGAGGCGGGCGTTAGAGAGCTGGAAAGGCATATAGCAAAGGCATGCCGAAGAGGTGCTGTAGAAATTGTTAAAAACCCGACCATTACTATAAACCTTGAGTCTAAAAATCTTCCTGATTATCTTGGGGCATACAGATATGTAAGACCGGAAGCTGAAAAGGAATCCCAGGTAGGACTTGTGCATGGACTGGCCTGGACGGAAGTAGGCGGTGAGCTTTTGGAGATAGAAGCAGGTATTATGCCAGGAAAAGGCAAGCTTAACCTGACCGGAAGATTAGGCGAAGTTATGAAAGAATCTGCCCAGACAGGGTTTAGCTATATAAGAAGCCATTATGAAGACCTTGGGCTTGAGAAAGATATTCAGGAACATTATGATGTGCATATACATGCCCCGGAAGGCGCAACACCTAAAGAAGGTCCCAGTGCGGGAATTGCGCTTGCCCTTGCGATGACAAGCGCTTTTACAAAACGTCCTGTAAGGTCAGATATAGCAATGACAGGTGAAATCACGCTTCGAGGAAGGGTGTTATCTATCGGTGGCCTGAAAGAAAAGTGTATTGCGGCGTTAAGATCTGGTATAACCAATGTAATTGCGCCAAAAGCCAATGAAAAAGATTTGATAGATTTTCCTGATTACATAAAAGAGAAGATAGATTTTATCTTTGTGGAAAATTTTGAAGAAGTTCTGGAAATTGCTCTTCTTGAAAAAAAACAGGAAACAAAAGTATAATTCAGAAATGAACAAAACTGATAAATTTTAAAAAACCTGTTCACCACCAGGTGGGTGGGCAAGGTTTTTTAAAATTTTGCAAAAGTATTTAACGGAAACTTATAAAGACCCCTAACTCATTCAGGAATAGCTTAGGAATTAGTTTTTTTCTGTAAACCTAAAAGTTTTTCGTTAATAAGCGGTTCTATCTCTGTGTAGATTAAATTTAGCCTGTCCTGATCATTCAGGTACAGATAGCCTATTAATGCCTCAAATGCAGTACTTAGCCTGTGAACAGTTTGATTGGTTCTTCTTGCTGTCGTTACAGATAGGTTTCTTGCTCTTCTTACCAGTTCAGCTTCATCTTCTGTAAGAAAGCCCTGTATAGATTCTAAAAGTTCCGCATGGAAATGGGCATTCACTATAGAAGAGGTTGCTTTATGCAGTTTCTTAGGGTTTTCGGTAATTAATACAGTTTTTTCTCTCGCAAAAACCTCGTATACAGCATCTCCCACATAAGCGTATGATCTGGTTGAAAAATCCTTCATCTAGTCAGAAAAACTCCATGTTGTGGATTTATCTTTATGGTCTTTGAGTGTTATACCAATTTCCGCCAGCTCATCCCTTATTTTGTCTGAGATTGACCAGTTTTTTTGCTCTCTTGCGGTTTGTCTTGTGGATATTATTACATTCATAAGTTTTGAAACCATTTCATCAGATGGTTTTTCTTCTTTTATGAGATCAAAACCAAGAACACCTGACAACCTTACCAGCATTACAGCATAATAAGCACTACTTTCAGGGTTTCCTGCTTCCCTGTTTTTCTGTATATCACTTGCAATGTCAAACAGCACAGAAAGCGCCCTGGGTGTATTGAAATCTTCGTCCATAACTTTAATAAAGTTTTTAAGATACAGGATCATCTTTGTTATGACCTCTGAAGAAAGTTGTTTTTCCAGCTCCTGCGTATCTTTTCTCATATCTACTTCATGAAATGGAATATGCTCTGTTTTTACGGTTTCCTCAAACAGAAATGCTATGGTTTTATCAGCCCGGGTTAATTTTTCCACTCCAATATCGGCTTTTATATCTTCAATAGCATTTCTCAGCCTTTTTACTCCGTTCTTAGCAGCTCCCAGGGCCATATCATTAAATTCCACAGGCATTCTGTAGTGGTTTGTGAGTATAAAAAATCTTATGGTGTTAGCATCGTATTTTTCCATAAGATCTCCGATAGTTATATAATTTCCCAGGGATTTGGACATTTTTTCCTCATTTATTTTCACAAACCCGTTATGCATCCAGAAATTAACAAAATCTTTACCAAAAGCCGCTTCTGATTGTGCTTTTTCGTTTTCGTGATGAGGGAATACAAGGTCCTGCCCACCTGCATGAATATCAATAGATTCGCCAAGAAACCTGCCGGACATAGCTGTGCATTCGATATGCCAGCCCGGTCTTCCCTTGCCCCAGGGGCTTTGCCATCCAATTTCGTTTTCATTCTCAACAGCTTTCCACAGCGCAAAATCAAGCGGGTTTTTCTTTTTGATAGAAGCTTCTACCCTTGCTCCGGACTTTAATTCCTCTAAATTTTGTCTTGAAAGCCTGCCGTATTTCTGGAATTTTTCTACATCAAAATATACATCCCCCTCGGCTGTGTAAGCATAGCCTTTGTCGAAAAGTGAGCTAATTATATTTATCATTTCATCAATATTTTCCGTGGCTTTTGGCTCGATATCAGGCTTTTCCACATTCAACCCGTCCATTGCCTTTTCAAATTCACGGTAATATTTTTTTGCAATATCATCAGTGGAAGCATTGCTTTCCTTGGCTTTATTTATAATTTTGTCGTCAACATCAGTTACGTTTCTTACGTATGTTACCTTATATCCACGGAATTTCAAATATCTATATACCATATCCCAGGTTATATAGCACCTTGCATGGCCAAGGTGCGGGTAGTCATAGACTGTAGGCCCGCACACATACATTTTTATCTTATTGTCTTCCAGGGGAGTCAGTTCTCTTGTGTTTTGTGTCTGTGTATCAAATATTTTCATTATTTTTCTCCTATTGTAAACAATTTTATATCAAACTTAATGAGTTATTAAGTAACCCATTATCCAAAATTAATTATTATTAATTTTTAAAGAGATATATTATAAATTAATCTTCTAAAACAGCATATTAGCCAGTAGAAGCAGGATTATTCCTTCATTCCCCCAAGCATAATCCCCCTGATAAAATATTTCTGCCCGAGCAGGAACACGCCAATTACCGGAATAACCGAAATTACCGCACAGGCCATAAGCTGTCCCCATTCTGTGGTTTCCCGAAAACTACCCTTGAATATCGCCAGACCTACAGGCAAAGTCCGCATGCTGTCTGTATTTGTAACAATCAACGGCCACATAAAACTGTTCCAGGTAAGGATAAACGTAAAAATTCCCAGTGTGGCAAGAGCAGGCAACGCAAGGGGCAGGGCTATCTTGAAATATGTCTGTAACGGGTTGCACCCGTCAATTTTCGCAGCCTCCTCAAGCCCGGCAGGAAGGGTTTTGAACCACTGCCGCATCAGAAATATCCCGAAACCGCCAAATAAACCGGGAATTATAAGTGCCTGATACGTATCTATCCAGTGCAATTCCCGCATAATAAAGAATAGAGGAACGATATTCACCTGCGGTGGAACCATAGTGGTAGCCAAAAACAATAGGAAAAGAGGTTCTCTGTGCTTAAAACTGATTCGGGCAAATGCATACCCGGCCATAGATGCAATAAGAAGCTGCCCGACAGTTGTCAATACCGCAACCACTGCGCTGTTATAGAAATACGTTGCCACAGGAATCGCTTTTGCTACTTCCGGATAGTTTTTAAAGTGAATAGGATCAGGTATAATCTCCGGCGGATAGGAGAAAATCTGCTTCTGAGTCATCATAGAAGTTATGAACATCCAAGCAAACGGCGCCAGCATAGACAATGCCCCCGCTATCAGCAGGGTGTATGATATTATTTTCATCCAGTTTACTCGTTTAATACCCATTTTTTCCTTGTTATCCATTGAATTAAAGTTAATAGAAGGATTATAATAAATAAAATATACGCAATGGCTGATGCCTTGCCTATATTAAAGTACTCAAACGCCTGTTTGAAAAGCCAGTAGACCATGATCATCGTGGAATTCTCAGGCCCGCCCTCTGTCATAAGATATATAAGGTCAAACACCTGGAATGACATAATCACGGTCATTATAGACACAAAAAACAGCGTGGGGGTCAAAAGCGGCAGAGTTACCAGGAAAAATCGCTTTGCGCCTGTTGCCCCGTCAATCTCAGAGGCTTCGTTTACTGATTCCGGAATTGCCTGCAAACCCGCAAGGAAAATTATCATATTATACCCGATATTCTTCCACACACTCACTATTATCAAGGCAGGCATCGCAAATTTCTCGTCATACAGCCATTTTATGGAATCCCCGATACCTAAAAGCCAGTTTAAAATCCCGTAATTAGGGTCAAATATCCACGTCCATACAATAGCAATAACTATCATAGGCGTTACATACGGCAGGAAATATGCGGTTTTAAACAATCCAGAGCCTTTTATTTTTCTATCCAAAGCATAAGCCAATACCAGAGGGATTAATATACTGAATAATGCTGTTACAAAAGCATAATAAAACGTATTCCATAGTACTTCGTAAAATATACCGCTGGAAAAAAGTTCATGATAATTCTGTACCCCAACGAATTCCGGGAGACCGATTAAGTCCCACTCCACAAAGCCAAGCCCGAAAGATATAAAAATAGGGATTATTATAAAAATAAGTGTACCTAAAAACGCAGGCATTATAAACAAAAACGCCCACCAGTAATTTGAAGAGAATATATTTTTATACTTTTGAATAAAACTTTTATACATTTAAATACTTTTTAGACACGTTTAACCTATATAATTTTAGCTCAATATAAAAAGTATTAAAAATAATTAAGAAATATCATTTAAGTGAAATTTAAATAATATTATTGTTTTTATATACATAGAGAATTATGGGCATTGGTTTTAGTTAACCAACGAGAAGAGAATACCGATTTTTTAAAACTAAATAATATCGGGTATATATGAGGAGGAGACAATATGTCTTACACAACTGCACTGATGCAGAATTTGCCTGCGCAAAGGGCAAATGCGTTTGCACAACCAAATTATGTAGCTCCAAATAATAACTTAACGAGCATATATGATGGTTTAAATCAACAACAACCACAAACCCCGCAATCAGGTAACCTGGTCAAGCTTCTGGCAGCTCTGTTATTAAAATTGATGAGCGGCGATTCCAGGCAACAGGAGATACCCAAAACAAGTTTTGATAATAAATTGAAGACACTGCTGGATGCTGAGGATATCCAGGCTGGAAAAATTAAAAATTTCGACAAGAAACTGAATTTACCTGATTTAAATAAATTTCAACTTGATAAATTAAAGAAAAATGAGTTGCCTGATTTAAATAAACTTGAAGGTCGAAATATGGATCTTCTTAATTTTGACCCCACAAATGATGACCAGCTAAATAAGTTTCTTGGATTTAACCTGAATGATTTAATGGATCCAAGAACAGCATAAAAAGGTAAAAAATAAATAAATTTATAAAAAAAGAGACGGTTTGAAAACTTGTCTCTTTTTTGATTACACCATATTTAATCAAAAAATATACTCTTTATTACAAAAGCCAAATATTTGTAAAAAGGTTGAAATAGTGTCAGTAAAAGTTTTTTTATGATTTTTTAAATCAATAAAATTTTAAAATGTTAAGTAAAGTTAAAATTCATAAAAAATATGAATTTAACAAATATATATTGTTTTTATATAAATGGAGATTATTAAAAAAACCTTAACATTTTTGTGACTCGAGGAGAGCTTTAAGCATTAAAAATTAGAGAGATATGATAAAAGCATTCAGTTGGAATGCTTTGGAGGAGGAGACAATATGTGGAATTACGCACCAACTATGCAGAACCAGGCATCAATGCAGAACCCTATGTTTAACAGGGGATTTAACAACAACATGATGAGAAATTCCTACAACTATACCCCTATGAACAACATGATGAACAACTCTTACAACTACAACCACACACCAATGAACAACATGATGGCTAATTCATACAGCTACAACCCAACCATGAATACTCCTAATTACAACACTACAAACACAAATACAATGGTAAATGCGCCAAACTATAACTTAACAAACAATATGGCATTTAACCCACCTGTTAATAATAATTACAACTTTACAAATAATAATTATGTCCAGCAGCCACAGCCGCAGCAAATGACACCAAATTACAACATTACAAATACATACAACAACTTCTTTGGAACACCTCAGCAGCAACCACAGCAACAACAGCAACCAATGCCGATGTTCCAGGGGCAAATGTTTGGCGGACAGCAGCCGATGATGCAGGGACAAATGTTCGGAATGCCGCAGCAGCCAATGCAGCAGCAACCACAGCAACAACAGCAACCAATGCCGATGTTCCAGGGACAAATGTTCGGCGGACAACAGCCGGTGCAGCAGCCTCCGCAACAACCTGAGCCAAACCCAATGGAAGCAATGTTAGCTCAGTTAATGATGCCGCTTTTAATGGGATTGCTACAGTCACTTTTAGGCGGAATAATGCAGCCTCAGGAAACAACATTACAGGAACAGGAAGTTGTGGTAAAAAATAACGCATAATAAAATAAGAGAAGATAAAGTATCAAACACAGGATTAGAAAATTTTATAAAATTTAAAATCCTGACCCTCTTTAAAAGATCGGTCAGGATTTTTTATGTAAAAATTTATCTGTTAATAAATTATCTGTACATAAATACCACGGGTGCGGGGCTTGTTATCGAAGTCAATCAATATAATCTGCTGCCAGGTACCAAGCACTAGATCATGGTCTTTTACCGGGAAATTTTGTGAATTACCTACGATGGAGGCTCTTACGTGGGCGTATCCGTTTCCGTCGTGCCAGGTTTCATCGTGGTGGTATATTTTATCCATTGGCGCAATCTTTTCTAATGCTTCAGGAAGGTCTCTTAACAGGCCTGGTTCAAATTCTATTGTTGATATAGATGCTGTGCTTCCGGCTACGTATACCATAACCTGTGCGTCTGCCGGGTTATGTTTTTTTACCAATTCTCTTACGTTTTTCGTGATATCGATAATATCATTAAATCCCTCAGTATTAATGCTGAATCTTTCTGTTATTATAGTCATTTTTTGTCCTTTCTCATTCCACTTACTCACATATAACAGGGTTTGAAAAAATCCACGGACGATTTTTCAGATAGGCTTCAAACCGGTATTTCCCGGGTGTTAAATTATCAAGCTCTAATTTGCCTGTCTCTTTCTCAATAACAATATCGCCGTTCTTGATTAACCTGATCCGTGCTTTTTTAGGTAATTTTACTACAAGTTTTGAAGATTCATCCGTTTTTATTTTTTCGCCGGGAAAAATTTCTCCGGCTTTTGTAATTATACTAAATTCATAAACATCCTGTGAATTGTTCCAAACTCTATTGACTATAATATTATTTCCCCGTTTTAAGGCATTAAAGATTTGTTTTTTAGCTGTTGAAAAGTCAGAAGACAGCTTTTCCCGGTGCATCAGATAGTTTGTAACGGTCATGAAAGTATCGTAATAAGGGAAAATTGTCAGTATACCCACACAAAACGCATGGGTGTCCAGCCCTCCAACAGCAGAAACAATATGGCTGTTTTCATTGTTTACTTCATCCCACCATTTTAAAACACCGGGGGTAGGACCTTTTAAAATCCGGTTTTTTACAAGAAGATTATACAGGTTAAGTTTTTTGTTATAATTATCAACCCAGTCTGAAGTGTAATTCCAGATTTCAATGCCGTCAAAGTGTTTTACACTCCAATCAGACCATCTTAAAGGCCGATAATCGTTTTTTCTGGTCAGGCTCTCATCAGGATGTGCAATAAAACCGACCCCGCCCTGTTCTTTCACAGCGTCTATAGACTCCTGCGGAGATAATGATCCCGGGATTTCCTTTTTTATGCCTATTGCAAGGTAATGGTCTCCGGGATCAGGAGTGATTTCTTCGCCTATAATTACTGCTACGCTGTCATACCAACCTTCCTGGTTCTTATGCAATCCCTCTAAACTATTATGGTCAGTTATAATTATCCAATCCAGTCCGGCTTTTTTAGCATCCGCAGCTATTTGCGGAATTGTACCCGTACCGTCAGAATAGGTTGTATGCAGGTGAAGCGCACCTTTGCTTATATATTTCATACCGTTTACTTTATTTTCATTACCTGAATTATTATACATCTCTTAACATATGATAAAAAGAGCAAGCGGACAAAATCTGCTTGCTCTTTCCAGACTTGATGTGTGTGCGGGTTAAACGTTTAAGTATGATTTTGCTCCGTCAAACATAGAATTTACAAGCTGGGCATTGGAAATTACATCAATACCGCCTAATATAAAATATTGCTGCATTCTGGATTCCCAGTAAGGATAGATATCCGAAGCGGATATATCAAGAATTTCGCAAATGGAATACAGGTGATTCCAGTCAAGAGGTAGCGGAAGCGCACCCCTCCACAGATCAACAATTTCTACCCGTCTTTTTCTGGGAAATTTCTTGATTAATTCCAGGTTTGATAATCCCATTTCTTTTTGTTTTTCTTTTAAATATTGAGTACCCGGATCAAGCAGTTTTGGTTCTTCTGTTATCCTGTACTCCGGAAATTCTTCCGGCGGAATGTCCATTACTACTGCTATTCTTTCCAGTGTAGTTATCCGTGTAGAGAACGGAACAGTATTGTCTATAAGGCTGTAAACATAAGACAGCGTTACACCAATCATTTCTGCAAAATCTTTTTTGTGAAGCCCGGTATTTTCAAGAAACTTTACCAGTCTTTCGCTGCTGGTGCTTATAGTTACCGATGCTTCCTGTCCTTTTTCCGGCACTGTACTTACCTCCCTTTTATCACTGTAGTGAATTCCGGTTATTTCTCTGACTAAAATTTAAAAATAAAATAATAAATCTTTTAGTATATAAAATAGTATTACATTAGTTTGTTTAATGTTTAAATTAGATAGTTGATTAAATAATTAACTGTTTCAGGCAAAAATTTTATGAATAGATTTTAATATACAATGGAATTTAAATATAATATCAGGTAACTGATTAATTTATTTGTAGATTTTTACAAAAACTTTTATAAAAGCATTACTAAAATGGAGTATTACAATTGCTAATAATCGCAGGGTTAGGCAACCCGGGGGAAAAATACAAAAATACCCGCCATAATATTGGTTTCAGAATTACAGGGGCAATTGCGGAAAAATTCGGAATTTCAGGGAAATATTCCGCAAAATTTGGTGCAATCATAGGAAAAGGCTTTATAAAAGACACAGAAGTAGTAATAGTCCAGCCGCAAACCTTTATGAATCTATCAGGCGAGGCTGTATCAAAAGTTTTAAACTGGCACAAATTGGATATCAGCAGTTTATTTGTAATTTATGACGATATATCCCTGGATTTCGGCAGGATAAGATTCAGGCCGGACGGTTCAGCGGGAGGGCATAACGGGATTAAGTCAATAATTTCTCAATGCGGCAGCCAGGAATTTGCCCGGTTGAAAGTTGGTATTGGCCCGAATCCGGGTGAGCATTTATGGAGAAATTATGTACTTCAGAAGTTTTCGCCTGAAGAACAAAAGTATCTTCCTGACATAACGGATTTTTGCGTGGAAGCTACAGAATTTTATATTCAGGAAGGTATGCTTGCAGCGAGAAACAAGTATAATGGCATAAATATTATTCAGGAAGTAAGACAATAGGCCGGTAAAATTTATATATAAACCCCTTATAATTGTTTTATGTAATTAATGGCTGTTAAATGTGACTGGCTTAATGTTCAGGAGGGGAATTTGGCTTTTATATTAAGAAAAGCATTTGATTCTGATATTGAAATAATAAAACCTTATGCAGATAAGCTCAATCTTGATTCTGACGGACTGGAGGCAGATAAGCTTTTTGTAGCTAATAAAAACAAATCATTGGCCGGATTCGGCAGGTATAAAACTTACGGTAATATATATGAAATTTCCACTGTGGGTGTTCTGGAATACTTCCGGGGGCAAGGCATAGGTAAGATTATAATGGAAAAATTAATCACAAAGGCGACCTCAGATGAAATCTGGCTAACTACCGTAATTCCTGAGTATTTTACAAAATTCGGATTTGTCAGGCGAGGTAATGTTCCCCTGGAATTGATAAAAAAAACCGAAAAGATATGTAAGAAGTTTAATAAACCTGTTGAGCTTAATGTATACATGAAGCTGGATTCCCGGCAAAAAATCCTCTAACTCCGGGGGAGCCTGTACTTCGTTATAAAATCATCGTTTTATCAACGGATTAATTCGGGATAAAGTTACTGACTGACGTTAAAATCTCATTATTTGTATTATCTTTCTTTGCATGTGAAGTAATTTAAGTTAAGTTAAGTTTTTTAATTTTATTTGCTAAGGTGTTAATTTTTTACTTTACAGGGTTTAAACAAACAAGGGAAACATTTTAAATATAAGGAGTTAAGAAATGTTAAACGGTATAAGCTACAATCCAGCTCAAACAAAACCGGCATTTGGTCTTTCAGAAAAAAATGATGATACAGAACTTACAGTTAGAACTGTACAGGAAATACTTGCTGAAGAACGAGGAGAAGGAAGAGAGAAAATAGTTCCAGCAAAAGCCGAAGAAAAAACTCTGGTTGAAGAACAACCGAAAAGAGAACTAACTATTCAAGAACGGCTAAACGAAATAGATATAATGAGCCAGGAAGCAAAAGCACTACAAGAAAGAGCAAGAGAAGACAAAGATACCGGAAAAGAAAGTGAAAAGCTCCGGGCTGCTATAATAGAAAAAATGAAAGAAACTACAGATGCCCTGGGGGAGAAAATCACCAGCAAGAAAAATGGAATACAAAATGCAAAATGTCCGGTTACAAACTCCAGGTTATATGCTTAGTGCATATCCGGAAATAAAATTATAAGCTGGAATTGTCGTTGTGTAGTAATGACAGAAGTTTGTCTATATTTAGAATTTATTTATCGGATAGATTCTTTACCTAAAATCTTAAAAATAGATAAAATTATCAATAACATATATAAAATATGGTTTAAAATATATTTTGTATAATTTTATAAAAGGAGAAAAATTATGGCAAAAGTTGTTACTTATACAGTGGATTACTGCCCATATTGCATGAAGGCCAAGAAACTTTTAAATGAAAAAGGTATAGAGTTTGAAGATCATGATATAACAGCAAATGAAGTTGAAGAAAGAAAGAAACTTGGAGAAATGATCGGTTCAGAAGGCCGGACAACCGTTCCTCAAATCTTTATTAACGGCAATCACATAGGTGGTTACTCAGATTTAAAAGAGCTTAATGAATCCGGAAAACTTGACCAGATGCTAAAAGAACCTGCTGTATAATCAGAGGTTTTTAAAATAACCGGGCACCCCGCATATAATGCAGGGTGCCTGCATTATATGCGTATTATTTTATGTCAAAATCGATAATTGTCGCAGAGAAGTTTACCGAGACTATATAACTTATATATTTAATTTTACTTGAATTTTAACTTTATAAAGATTAAATTTATTTTATATAGATTAACCTTCCGGTAACAGAATAATGAAAAATTTTATTGAATCAGTAGGCATAGTAGAAAAAAAACATTTCGAAATAGAAGAAAAAATAAAACTTGAAAACGGTCTTGAATTCGGGCCGATCACAGTTGCTTATGAAACTTACGGGGAATTGAATGAAACCGGTGATAATGCAATATTAATACTGCATGCACTGTCCGGAGATTCTCACGCTGCAGGGTATTATTCGTCTGAGGATAAAAAACCCGGCTGGTGGGACGGTGCTATAGGCCCGGGAAAGGCTTTTGACACAGAAAAATATTTTGTAATATGTTCAAATTTCCTGGGCGGTTGCAGCGGAACAACCGGCCCTTCCTCCATAAATCCGGAAACAGGAAAGCCTTACGCAATGGATTTTCCTATAATAACAGTGGAAGACATGGTAAAAGTTCAGAAAAACCTTATTGATCATCTTGGAGTAAAAAGGCTGCTCAGCGTTGCAGGAGGTTCGCTTGGCGGAATGCAGGCAATGGAATGGGCTATATTGTATCCGGATATTGTAGATTCTTCTATGATTATAGCTGCTACAACAAGGCTTTCAGCCCAAAATATAGCTTTTAATGAAGTTGGCAGGAATGCAATTATATCCGATCCCAACTGGAATAACGGGAATTACTATGGCGGCGAACTCCCCGCAAGAGGGCTTGCCCTTGCCAGAATGATCGGCCATATAACATATCTTAGCGAAGAATCAATGCATAATAAATTCGGCAGAAGACTTCAGGATAAGTCCCGGATTGATTTTAATTTTGACGTGAACTTTCAGATAGAAAGCTATTTAAGGTATCAGGGACAAAGTTTTGTGGACAGGTTTGACGCAAACAGTTATCTCTTTATAACAAAAGCCATGGATTACTTTGACCTGCACCAGAAATACGGTTCCCTTGCTCATGCATTCAAGGACAGCCGATCTAAATTTTTATTTTTATCATTTTCCACAGACTGGCTCTTTCCGCCAACCGATCTTAAAGATGCAGCAAGAATATTAATGAGTCTTGGAAAGGAAGTAACATATTGTAATATTGACGCTCCTTTCGGTCACGACTCGTTTTTGCTGGAATTCGAACACCAGTCCAGAATTATTAAGAATTTTCTAAAAGGGATCAGATAAGCGGATTTGCCGTTTAATTTGAATAATTATTTAGAGCATAACTTTTTATGCGGTAATTAAGATGCAAATCCACAATTATGCTGTGTATAAAAACAAATTTTTTTTGTTAAAAACAACTGCCGCTAATGTTTAGTAAAGTATATAAAAATAAAATATTAATTAGATAATTAAGAGAATATAAAGATTTATTATTTATAGCAAATTTATATACCAGGGTGTTTTTACATGTATATAGCACCTTCTTATTCTAATTAATACATGGTTCAGCAGTTAAGTTCTTTACAGAAATGGAGGAAAATAGATGGTAGCAAGCGTAAGTATTCACAAACCCGATCTGGGCAAGAAGCTTGATGTTCCTGGTAAAGACGCAGCGGCAACCGAAGTTAAGAAAACGGATGCCAGTATTTTTACCGAAGCAAAGAAAGCAGACGAAGTAAAAGCAGAAGATCCCAAGAAAACAGAAGAAGCCAAAGCAGAACAGGAACTAAAAATTGAAGATATGGTCACGCAGTTGATCCAATTATTAATGGAGTTCCTGGGTAAGAAAGAAGAAGCAAAAGCAGAAGAAGCAAAAGCACATGAAGCCGGTGGAGCACATGAAGCCGGTGGAGCTCATGAAGAAGGATCTGCCGAAAAACCCGAACACGAAGGAAAACCTGAAGAAAAAGCCGGTGGACCTTTCGCAAAACTCACAGAAGCAATTACCGGTCTTACAGATGCAATCAAAGGACTTACTGAAAAGTTAACAAACGTACAATCTGAACCAGTAGCTGAAGAAGAAGCACCAGCAGAAAAAGTAGCTGAAGAAGAAGGCGTAGAAGAGCCAACCGAAGAAGGCAAAACAGAAAAAGCTGAAAACGAAAACAAAACAGAAGAAGCTAAAACAGATGACGAAGCAGTAGACGTAAAAACCGACAAGGTCGAAGAAGTAAAAGCTAAAAAAACAGATGACAAACCGGCAGACACAGTAATAAACGAAAAAGTTAAAGTAGACACAAAGTCATCAGAAAGCGCCAAGAAAGTAGAAAAAGAAGTCAAAAAGGAAAAAGTAACTAAATCTTAAATTTAGGAACAATTAAATTTTAAAGTAATTTAATTTAATCCTAACTAAAACTTCCCCAAGAGGGGAGTTTTAGTGTATATTAAACATTCCGAAAAATATTGCCATAGATAGCCCTACAATCCAACAATAAATGGCAAATGCATTTAATTTATGGTTGCTAATAAAGATTATAAAGTATTTTATGCAATAATACCCTACCAGTGCAGAAACAAGGGTTCCGGCAATAATCGCTGCCCAGTTAAATCCTGTAAAACCTCCATTTAACGACAATTCGAAAGAATGAAAAACCGCTACCATTATGATTATGGGTATGCTTAAAAGAAAGGAATACCTTGCGCAGGTAACCCTGTCCAGTCCCAAAGCCAAACCTGCCGCAATCGTTGAACCAGACCTGGATAATCCCGGCGCAACCGCAAGTCCCTGCGCCAGACCTATAATAACAGCCCGCTTCCACCCTATAAATGTATCTTTTTTGCTTAATTTCTGGGAAATATACTCTGTGGAGAATAAAAGAGTACCTGTTATTATTAATATTATCCCCACCACTGCGGGGTTATAAACAAGGGACTGAAAATGATCCTTTAAAGGCAGTGCAATGGCAATTGTTGCCATTGTACCTATAACGATATAAAAAGGAATTTTAGCTTCCGGATTGGTTTTCAGGGTTCCATCCCTCCATGAGGAATAAAACACTTTTGACAGGTGAGTTATATCCTGCCTGAAATAAATCAATACAGCTATAAGCGTACCAATATGCAGCATTATATCAAAGAAAATTTCCTCGCTGCCGCCGCTTGACAATGGCTGGCCTGTGAGAAATTTGTAGATTGACGATGTTAAGACTAAATGTCCTGAGCTGCTGATTGGCAGGAATTCAGTCAGTCCCTGCACTGCTCCTGTTACTAATGCCTGTGATATGTCCAATTTTATTATTTCCCAATTTCATAAATATATAGAATAACAAAATTTTAACACGACCTGTTTTTTCATCAATTAGAAAGCAGGTCGTGTATTTTACTATTAAATTTTATATAAATCTATCTTTATGTATTAAGAATCTATCCGACAAGAAAACTCTAAAAATAGACAAACTGCTGTTATTACTGCGCAAAGACAATTCCAGTTTATAAATAACAAATAAGGAACAAATAAAAAGTTTTTACGCCTAAAAATTTTCAAAAAATCTATATTTAACAAGTGCGCAGGCTACGCCTGCGCCACCTATAGGGTGG
>Ga0081527_100358_pt1 | contig 26833 bp, 32 predicted proteins | sample HotLakmasection5_FD_70992 | JGI IMG/M metagenome (GOLD analysis project Ga0081527, IMG submission 70992) | Hypersaline microbial mat communities from Hot Lake, Washington, USA - Section #5 (SPADES assembly) (version 2) | ecosystem: Environmental > Aquatic > Non-marine Saline and Alkaline >... | reverse complement strand
GCTAAAATCAGGGGATTTATTCCCTGATTTTAGAAAAATATCTCGAAAAAGCAAGATAAAATTTTTCAAATTGCAATGAAATTAAGAATATTTAAGCAAAACAATGAGTTGTGCAGTGGTCTTGATATTCTATATTTTTTATAAAATTTAAGAAAACAATTCACAAATTAGAGAAATTATTGTATAGTATGTTAAATTTATTTTTATAATAATTTAATATTTTTTATTATTATTTTGGATTTTAAGAATTAAATTTTAAAATAGTATTTAAAAAATATACAATAAATATATAAATTGTGTTTGCGATAAAAAGAAATAGGAACTATAAATTTATGTCAAACTACAAAGTGCTGGTAATAGATGATTCACCTTTTATATTCAAAGCAGTAAAACGAGCGCTTGAGCCAAAAGGATTTACTGTAGTGGATAATGCACCAAACGGGAAAATTGGTGTTGAAATGTATGATAAATACCAACCTGATTTAATAACGCTTGATGTAACAATGCCGATAATGGACGGAATCGAAACAGCAAAGGCATTAGTGGCAAAAAATCCAAATGTAAAGATAATAATGCTGAGTGCTATGGGAGATGAATCCCTTCACAGCCAGGCAAAGGAAATCGGAGTAAAACAATTTATAAAAAAACCTTTTAAACCGGATGAACTGCTGGAAAAAGTCAACAGTCTATTAGGATCTTAATTTTAATGGAAAAACAAAAATTTAAACAAGTGCTGGGTTTCACAAAAAAAGCCTTTGAAGAAATATGCGTAGAACTTCTTGATAGTGAATTTTCTCCATGTAAACGATTTATATGCGAATATCCCTATAAAATCGCAATAATTATAGGAATAACAGGAAATTCAATGGGCAGGATTTATCTTGAATGCGATCTGGAAACAGCGGTTAAAATTGCGCTGACTATGAATTTTGGAGATCGCCTGGATGAACCAAATGACGTCTATATGTATTTAGCGGAATTCGCAAATATGATCGGCGGAAGAACCACGACATATATGAGCGATACTTTTCAGGAAGGCGAATTCCGGCTTACTCCCCCTGCTATTTTTTTAGGAAAAGGTCTGGAAGTATTAACTCCAAATATTGAATCAAAAGTAGCTTTTTATAAGGGAAAACTTGGCAAATTTTTTCTTGATATTGGATTTGAAGAAGAAAATTAATTATGTCAGAAGCAATAAATTTAAAAGAATGTTTAATACAGACCTGTGATGAGCTTTTTCCAAAATATAAGCTCGATCATTCTTATGCAGGGGAAATGTCTGATAAAACCTTAAATTCCGGTGATCCGGTTAATTTACTGGTGGGTTTAAGTAAAGGAGTAGATGGAAATATTGTTTTTGGAATGTCAAAAGAAGCTGCTTTTCAAATAGTAACGACTTTACTGAATATAGAAGAAATTTTTACCCTGGATAACAGCACAAGAAATGCTTTAAGTAAATTTGTAAGTTCTATCTGCAAAAAGACCGCATATAAATTAGAAACAGAAAAACCCATTGACATTTCCTCGCCAACACTAATAACCGGAGAAAGAATATGCCTGATGATAAGCAATACCCCTGCTCAAAAAGTTTTTTTCAACATAAACGGGAATAGATTTAATATTGCCTATAGTATAGAAGGCTAAAAATCTGGATTTGTTAATTAAAAAATAGAGAGTGAAAAATGGAATTTGATAAAAATAACGAAAATACGGATGAAATAAGGAACCAATCAAAAGAAGATCTTGATAATGAGTTTCTCGAAGATTTTATAGTCGAAGCGTCCGAACATATCGACAATATTGAGATGAATATTTTCACTTTTGAAAAAGAACCTGAAAATGAAGAAGTTATAAATTCCATGTTCAGGTCTTTTCATACAATAAAAGGCTTAGCAGGTTTTGTTGAACAGGAATTAATAGAAAATTTAGCCCATAAAACAGAAACCTTACTTGATGCGTGCAGAAAAAAGACAATAAAAGCAGATAAAACTATCGCCCAGATAATATTAACTTCATCAGATTATATAAGAAAGATCTGTGAGGATATTTCGTTTATAAAAAATACGGATTTTATAACAGAAATAAACAATCATATTGAAAAAGTTATAGAAATTGAACAAAGTTATACAGAAAAAGCCGAATCAAAAAGTGCAGAAACTCCGAGTGATTCTGATAATGAAGAAAATACAGAAAATTTCAGCGAATTTGTTTATAAAAATGAAGCGCAAAAATTGGGCGAAATTCTTGTACATGGTAAAAAACTTGAAGCAAAAGATGTTGAATATCTTATTAAAAAACAAAAGACAGATTATCCTGAATTAAAATTCGGGGAAGTAGCCATTCAGGAGGAAAAAGTCAAGCCCAAAGATGTTCTTGACGCAGTCAGGGCTCAAAAAAGTAAATCATCCTCAAAAGAAGAATATATGAGAATTTCTACAGATAAAGTAGATAATCTTGTGGATATGGTGGGAGAACTTGTAATTACCCAATCACTGGTTGAACAATTAGTTATATCCAAACTTGGAACAGATCTTTCCTTTACAAATGATTTTGGAAGAATGTCCAGGATAACAAAAGATTTGCAAAATCTTGCAATGTATTTAAGAATGGTGTCCTTAAAATCTACATTTCAAAAAATCACAAGAATAGCAAGAGATACAATAAATGAAGTAGATAAAGATATTGATTTTTCAACATTTGGGGAAGATACTGAAATAGACAGGATAGTAACGGAAAGATTGCTTGATCCCCTGGTGCATCTTGTAAAAAACGCTGTTTCCCATGGAATTGAGCCTGCGGAAGAAAGGGAAAAAGCAGGAAAAAGCAGGCAGGGTTCTATACAACTCACTGCTTACAATAAACGAGGAAATATTTATATAGAAATAACAGATGACGGGGGCGGTATTAATACAGAAAAAGTTTATCAAAAAGCCATTGATAAAGGACTTATAGATGCTAAAAAAGAATATTCGGAAAAAGAAATACAGGAATTTATAATGCTGCCGGGATTTTCTACGATGGAAGTGGCAAATAATATTGCAGGCAGAGGCGTAGGAATGGATGTTGTAAAAACACAAATATCCAAAATAGGCGGAAAAATAGAGATAAACAGCGAAAAAGGCAAAGGATCAACATTTATTCTTAAAATACCTGTAAACCACGCTATTATGAACGGCACAGTAATTAATATAGAAGGGTCAAATTATATAGTGCCGACATTAAATGTGAAGCAAATAATTCAGCCAAAACCCGAAGACTGGGTTTATGTTAAAAATATCCGCTCAAGAATAAAGGTAAGAGGAGAAATAATACCAATTTTACCTATATCAAAGCTTTTTGGAATAAATACAAAAGACGAAGAACCTAAACTTATATTAATTGTGGAATTTGAGCAGCAATATAAAGCATTACCGGTAAGAAATGTTATTGGCAGGCAGGAAATAGTTGTAAAACCTGTTGGAGAAGAATTTGCTCATTTAGGTTATATTTCAGGAATGTCAATATTAGGTGATGGCAAAGTATCTTTAATACTTGATGTAGAAAACATATTTAAAACGGAAGGAGTTGAATAGTGCAAATTCAGGACGGAAAACACTTAACTTTTTTTCTTGGGAAAGAAGATTACGGAATTCCTATTTTGCAGGTACGTGAAATTATAGGAATGATGGAAATTACCGAGGTCCCCAAAACGCCGGAATATATTAAAGGTGTCGTAAATCTCAGGGGAAAAATTATACCGATAATGGATCTTCGGTCTAAATTCGGTATGGAATCAATAGAATACACGGAAAGGACGTGTATTATCGTGGTAGAAGTCAATATTAATGAAACAAAAAGACCTATGGGAATAGTTGTAGATATGGTTTCTGAAGTTGTTGATATTGAGGAAAACGAAATTGAAACAGCCTTTGATTACGGAGCAAAAGCAGAAGAAGACTTCCTTGCAGGAATAGGTAAAGTAAAAGAAAAAGTCATTATGATTTTGAAAATTGATAAAATTTTAAATACAGAAGAAATGTTTTCATTGTTTAATAAATCAGAAGAGGAGCTTACAAATGTTTAAAAATATGAAACTTAGTATTAAAATTACAGCAGGTTTTGTTGCAATAATTTTCATTGCTATTTTATTAGGACTTTATTGTTCTATTTCTATGAAAAATGCTGAAGGATTAGCTAAAAAACTAAATAAAGAATATGTTCCAGAAGTTACTGTCGCTAATGATATTGAAAGAGCTTCTTTTAATGTAATGTATGCTATGAGAGGTTATGGTTATACAGGTGAAGAAGATTTTTTGAAAACAAGCAAAGAAAAAATGAAGGAACTTAATACTCATCTGTCAAATGCCCAGGAGCATTCAGAAAAGTATGATGGTCTTGAACAATTAAAAGAAAATTCTGCTACAGCTAAAAAGTATATTGATGAATATACTGATCTTATTGAAGAAACTCAAAAAACAATTCAAGAGCTTGATAATATTGTAAAAAATCTTAATCAAGCAGCAATGACATACATGAGTATCTGTAACAATTTTCTTGCTAATCAAAATAAAAAGATGTTACAGGATATAAATTCAGGTATTAAACAAAATCAAAAAATAGGTTTAAAAAAGATAACTATTGTAAATGACATTATAGACATTGGAAATGCTACTAGAATAGGAACATTTAAGTCACAGGCAGAAAGAGATCCTATTTTATTAAAGAATACTATTAATAATTTTTCAAAAGTTGATCAAAATTTTGAAAAATTAAGACAAATTACAAATAATAGAAATGAGCTTGATCAAATTGATAAAACTCAAAAGGCAAGTAATGATTATAAAAATAATATGCAAAATTATCTTGATAAATGGAATTATTTACAAGATTTAAATACAAAAAGAACCGAAGTTGGCTCAAAAGTACTAAATGCCGCTAAAGCTACAGCACAAGATGGAATGAAACAAACTAAAAATATTGCTTCTGTAACTTCATCAAGTTTATCTTGTTCAGTAAACATAATGATAATAGGATTAATAATAGCAGTAATAGCAGGGTCTCTACTAGCTTACTTTATAGTAATAGGAATAACAAAACCTATAAATCAAATAGTAACAGGACTGAATGATGGTTCACAACAAGTTGCATCTGCATCTGCACAGGTTTCATCTTCCAGTCAGCAGCTAGCAGAAGGCTCATCAGAACAGGCATCATCAATTGAAGAAATCTCCTCCACCCTTGAAGAATCAGCTTCAATGACAAGACAAAATACAGAAAATACAAAGCAGGCTGCCCTGCTTGCTAAACAAACAAAAGATTCCGCTATTAAAGGCAATAGTGAAATGAATAAAATGATGCAGTCAATGGAAGATATTAAAAAATCAAGTGGTGAAATAGGTAAAATTATTAAAGTTATTGATGAGATAGCTTTTCAGACTAATATTCTTGCTCTTAACGCAGCAGTAGAAGCGGCAAGAGCCGGTGAAGCAGGACAGGGATTTGCTGTTGTGGCGGAAGAAGTTAGAAACCTTGCTCAAAGAAGTGCTCAAGCTGCAAAAGATACAGCTGGAATAATAGAAAGTAATATTAAACTATCAGAACAAGGTGAAGAAATATCTAAAGGTGTACTTGATGCGTGTACAGAAATAAATGATCATGCTCAAAAGGTAAATGACTTGCTGGAAGAAATTTCAGCAGCAAGTCAGGAACAATCACAGGGTATTGAACAGATAAATAAAGCTATTACCCAGATGGAACAGGTTGTGCAAGAAAATGCAGCTAATGCTGAAGAAAGCGCATCCGCTTCAGAAGAACTTTCTTCTCAGGCTGAAAACATGAAAGAAATTGTAAATGCTCTTGTATCTCTGGTTGAAGGGGCTAATGCTGCTCGTGAACAAGCAAAATCATTTATAACAACTCAAAAAGTTGTATCTAAAAAAATAGCGTCAAATACAAATAAACAACCTAATAAGAATACTAAGATTGTAAATCCTGAAGATGTAATTCCTTTGGAAGATAACCTTTCCGGGTTTTAATTAATAAAATTATTATAGGCAGAATTATGAATTTTTCATAATTCTGCTTATTTTATAAAGGAAATCAATGGATGACAGAACAAAAATTATTGTCGCAAAGACAATTCGAAAAATTCCGTGAGCTTGTTAAAAAAAGACTTGGAATTCATCTCAGCGACGCTAAAAAAGATATGGTTCAGTCAAAAGTGACAAAGCTTATGCGGGATGCCGGAATTTCCTCTTATGATGAATATTATGATTTGATATATAACAGCAAAAACAGTCTTTGGTCAGTTTTTGTAGATAATATCACAATCCATAAAACAAATTTTTTCAGGGAAGACAATCATTTTAATTTTATCAGGGATAAAATTGATCATATTTTAAAATTTAATCCAAGAATCCTGCGAAATCAGGAAATAAGGATATGGAGCTCTGCATGTTCTACAGGCGATGAAGCTTATACTATTGCAATGGTGCTAAAAGAATATATACCTTCCGGTATAAATATAAAAATTCTGGCGACAGATGTCAGCTCTCTTGTTATACAGGAAGCTCAAAATGCTGAATATATTCTTGACAGCGGAGATGTAATAAATCCTTATTTTTTAAATAAATATTTTAAAAAATTCAGCAATATTTATAAAATTACAGATGAAATTAAAAATCTTGTAACATTCAGAACATTTAATCTCATGGATAATTTTCCTTTCAGGAACAATTTTGACATTATATTCTGTAGAAACGTAATGATTTATTTTGCGTCTGAAACCCAGGCAGAACTTATTAAAAAATTTTATAATGCATTAACCCGGGGCGGGCTACTGCTGATAGGACATTCAGAAAGCTTGACGCAAATACAGTATAAGTTCAAATACGTACAGCCAACAATATACATGAGGATAGAATAAGGGTAATTTAAATGAATTCAGGATTATTTGATAAAGAAGAAATAAATACAGAAGATAAGCCGAGTTATTTTGTGCAGCCCGGATATATTTTTGTCAGCCGGGAGCCGCATTTATTATCAACAGTTTTAGGTTCCTGTATTTCTGTATGCATTTGGGACCCGGTTTTAAAATTTGGCGGAATGAATCATTATATCCACGCAAAACCTTTTAATAAAAAAGAAAAAAGTGCAAAATACGCCTCTTTATCGATTCCTTATTTGATAAAAACTATGGTGGAGATAGGTTCTAAAAAATATAACCTTAAAGGTCATATCGTAGGCGGGTCCCAAAATCCTAAAATGGGAAGCATAGCTGTAGGACGTGATAATATCCTTATAGCTGAAACTTTACTAAAACAGCATTATATAGATATAATTACTTTTGATACAGGCGGGGAGCTTGGAAGAAAAGTAGTATTTGACACTGAAACAGGTGAAATAGTTATATATAAGGTTAATAAATTAAGAGAGTATGACTGGTATGCCGATAAAAGTTTTAATAATAGATGATTCTGCAATGGTAAGAAAAATTTTTACTCAGGAACTGGCTAAGGACCCTGATATAGAAGTGGTCGGCGCAGCGCCTGACCCGTTTATAGGCAGGGACAAAATAATTGAACTTGAACCTGATGTAGTGATCCTTGATATAGAAATGCCGAGAATGGACGGTCTGACGTTCCTTGAAAAGCTTATGAGGGCAAAACCTATGCCTGTAATAATAGTAAGCTCTCTTGCACAGAAAGGGTGCGACGTTGCGTTCAAGGCGCTTGAGCTTGGAGCGGCGGAAGTGATGGGAAAACCCGGAACCTCATATTCTGTAGGCGATATGAGCGAACAGCTTATAGAAAAAATAAAAGCTGTAGCAAGAATAAACCCGGAAAAACTTGAGTATAAAAAGAATTTATCCATACAAAAATCATCAAAAATACAGAGCAGTTCTCTTATAAAAACAACAAACAAAATAATAGCGATAGGGGCTTCAACAGGAGGGACAGAAGCTTTAAAAAATGTATTAACAGCACTGCCGGCGGCAATGCCGCCGATATTGATAGTTCAACATATGCCTCAGTATTTTACAAAATCCTTTGCGGACAGGCTAAATGAACTATGCGCTCTTGAAGTTAAGGAAGCAGAAGACAGCGAACCTGTAACGCCCGGAAAAGCTCTAATAGCTCCGGGTAATAAACATATGCATTTAGCGAGAAGCGGGGCAAATTATTATGTTCACATAAAAGACGGTCCTCTTGTTCATCATCAAAGACCTGCTGTAGAAATCATGTTTAATTCTGTAGCGCAATATGCCGGAAAAAACGCAATAGGAGTAATTTTAACAGGCATGGGAAAAGATGGAGCCAAAGGTCTTTTAGAAATGAAAAATGCGGGCGCCTATACAATTGCGCAGGATGAAGCGAGTTGTATTGTTTTTGGTATGCCCAAAGAAGCAATAGCTTTTGGGGCAGTTATGAAAACTGAACATTTATCCAGAATACCTCATTCTTTGATAGAATTAAGTAAAAATTAATGCATACTTTATTTACTTTTTAAGATTATTTTTTTGAAGCGGTATAGCTTATTTTTACATTATTTAGAATTAGACGGATAATAACAGTCTGCAAATTTCCAAAATATTCGAGCAGTCTGAGATTATCAGGAATATTATTGATTTTTATTTCTATATCCAGTCTTAAATTAGTATATTTTTCGTTTACAAATGTCTCAAATTTTTCTAAACTTGCGACACTAACATCAAAGTCATTTCTAAATTCGGACGTTATAAAGTTATAAAATTCAGATCTACCTTTAAGAAAAGCTAATTCTTGTCCGTAACCACCGGATGTCATATAGCTGTAATTAACAGGGATATTGAAAATTATCACTTTTAAGCTACCTAAAGTGAATTATACAAAACTGCCATAAAGACGCATAAAGACACGCTTTTTTACAAAGCGACACGTTTCCCCTATATTTCCGCATCTTTCCGCCTTATAAATTTTTTAGGGAAATGGGATATTTATGGGATGCAGGTAAAACCCGCATGTATTAAAGCATAGAGGCTAATTTTCAAAAAACGCATATCCCATTCGTATCCCAAAAAACTCCCTTTCTTCCCATTTTACTCCCATTTTATCAATAGGGGCAAGGCTCGCACCGTTTATAAAAATTTGCGATTTCCCCCCTTTGAAAATGGGATATTAAACTATAACTATAAATGTCTATCCGATAAGAGCCATTATAAGGAATAAAAAATCAGGTTTAGGATTAAAACGTCTCAAAGGCGAGATTTTGTCTCAATTTACATAATTAACCTTATCGGTTGTTAAAAATATAATTTTAATGAGCTTTGCTGAGTTTTAACCCTACATAAATTATTATGGCCGCTATAATTATAGCTCCAATCATAGCAATAATTTCATAATTTAGCATTTTTTATTCTCCAATATTTTATTTAAATTCTTTATTTATATTTTAAACAAACTTTTAATAAATTAAAATTTTCTGCACTCTTTTTTACAAATAAATAATTATTGACCACAATTATTGCAACTCATATAATCAATTTATATTAACTCATTAAATTTTATTCAATGTTATAAATTATTTTAAGTAAAGGATTTTAAGCATTGAATTATAAATATAAATGTCGTATAATTGCATATATGAGTGTCGTAAATTTGCAGGTGCATCATGGCAACAGGACAAACATTAGAAAAGAAAATACAATACAGAATTAAACGGAGCAGGGACTCTGTTTTTATGCTTTCTGATTTTACTGATTTGTCTGATAAAGACCAGATTGGCAGAGCGCTTAGAAAATTACAAAAGAAAAACCTTATTGTTAAAATCGGACAGGGGTTATACGCCCGTGCAAAAATTTCTGCTGCTACAAACAAGCCTATCCCTGAAAAAAATATGAAATCACTTGCAGTTGAAGCATTAAAAAAGATGAAAGTTAAGATTGTTCCATCTGAAGAAGATATAAAATATAATAAAATGGAAACAACCCAAATCCCTACCGGAAGATTAATTGCTGTAAAAGGTCGGGTAAACAGAAAAATCGGGTTTAATGGGAATTATATAAAATATGCTCGTGTCAGTTAACAGAGAAATAATCAAGGATATAGCAATAGAGCTTGCTATAGATCCTTCATTTATTGAAAAGGACTTGTATGTTATTGAAATTCTTGATGCTTTATCAAGATTTAATCATGAAAATATTCAACTCATATTTTCCGGTGGAACTTGTTTATCAAAAGGATATGGTCTAATAAAAAGATTTTCAGAAGATATTGATTTTAGAATATCTACATCTGCACTCATCGGTAGAAGCCAGAGAAAAGAAATACGACAGGCAATTATTAATGCTATTAAAGAAAATCAAAATATTAAAGTTCTGGAAAATACTTTAGAAAGCAGGAATGGAAGTAAATTTTTCAGTTTTTACATTGAGTATCCGCAAAATTTCGAGCTATCTACTTCCTTAAGACCACATTTGAAAGTGGAATTTACTTTTGAGGAGGTAATATTACCGACAACTCAGCGAAATATTACTTATATTATTGGAGACTATATTCAAGATTGTCCAACCGTCAGTGCAAATTGCATTTCTCCGGTTGAGATAGGAGCAAATAAGTTCAGCGCCTTAATGTGGAGGCTTGATATAAATGATAAGGTGAAAGATCCTAATATAATGAGGCATTTGCACGATTTATCAGCTTTAGAATCACATATTAAAGATAATGATTTTATAAATACAGTCAAAAATTCTTTTGAATTGGATAAAGGGCGCTGTGGATCAAACAAGGAGTTGTCATTAATTGATTTTGCTGCGCTAACACTGCAAAAACTAAAAGAAAATAGTGCATATGCCAGAGAATATACAAGATTTGTAGATGCTATGTCCTATGCAACTGATGATGAGGTAATAAAATTTTCGGATGCTCTGATGTCTTTTGAAAAATTAGTTAAATTTGTCAGGTCTGAGCTGGATTAATAAAAACATGAAAATCAGAATAATAGCGGACATTCATGCTGATATAAATGAGAAAAAGAATTACCAGTTTAACTTTGGTGATGATTTTGTTGTCGCTTGCGGTGATATATCCGGAGATAGGTTTACTACTGAAGCCTGGATAAAGGCTAATATTAAAAATGGAGTGTTTGTCGAAGGAAATCATCTTGGCTACAACCGGGTTACCTTTGATGAAGGCGACACAAAGCAGAATTCAATAAGATATTTAAAAAATAAATTTAAAAATGGAAGTGTTCGTTTTCTGGAAAATGATGTACATATTGTTGAAGATATTGTCTTTGCTGGATGTACTTTGTATTCAGATTTTGCTTTGTACAATAGTCCTGCCTATTGTTCCAGATTGGCTTTAACATCCATGAATGACTTTCGATATGTAAAAGTCAAAGATAAAGATATGCTTCGGACGTTGATCCCCTTAGATACAATAAAATGACATAAAAGAAGCATTAATTATATTAATAAAACCTGTAAAACTTATCCTGATAAAAAAATTATAGCTGTTACCCATTACGCTCCAAGCTTTAACTGCGTTAGCGAAGAGTATAAGGAAGATATGTTAAGTGCGGCTTTTGCCAGTAATCTGGAGTGGATAATGAAGGAAAATGATAATCTTGTTTTGTGGTGCCACGGACATATGCATAGCGATGTAGATTTTACAAAATATGGAACACGAGTTGTTTGTTGCCCCTGGGGATATTTTAATGAAAATAATAAAGATATCTCAAATTATGGCTTAATAATTGATACTGATAGATTGTAATTTTTAAATATGATTAAAAAGAAAATAACAAAAACAATTACACGCAAAGAATTATACGACCTTATCTGGTCTAAGCCAATAATGGATATTTCAAAAGAATTTGGTATTTCCGATAGAGGGTTAGGTAAGGTTTGTGAACGAAATGATATACCTAAACCGCCAAGAGGTTATTGGCAAAGATTAAACTCTGGAGAAAAAATAGAAATCCCTAAATTACCTAAGATTAAAGATAAATGGAGAGAAAATATTCATATTGAAGGAACTGTTGAGGTTCAAATGCCAGATCCGGTTGCTAAAAAAGTTATTGAACAGACTAACGAACAGCTAGTAGTACCTGCAGGATTATTAAAAACACACCCGTTAATTAAAAAAACTGAAAAAACAGCAAGGAAAGACCTTCGCCATAGAAGAAACCTTATTTTAAATACTTTATTTTTAGAATTGGAAAAATATGCTTATGAAATAGAAACAGAAGATGAATATTTTAAAATTTCATTCGAAGAAGAGCACCTTTATTTGAAAATATCAGAACATTATAAAGAATCAAAAAGACCTCTTACTGAACAGGAAGAAAAAAAGAAATTTTACAGCGTGCAAAAGTGGGCTTATGAATATGAAATAACCGAAAGGTTAAAATTAAACTTACATGAACGGATTCCAGGATACTATTCAAGTAACTTAATAAATTATTTTATTGATACTAAAGATAAATTAATTGAAGCCAAAATTAATGATATTTATTTAACAATAATTGAATGGCTACTCAATGAAAGAGAAGAGCGCATAAAAAAGGAAGAAGAGGCAAGGCTCAGAAAGGAGAGAGAAAAACAAAGGCTCATTAAAAAGAAGAAACAAGAAATTTTACTGGAGGAAACTCAGAATTTTATTCTGGCAAAGAATATTAGAGAATATGTAATATCCAAGGAAAAGGCTTTTAAAGAAAACAAAGTAAAAATGATAGACTTTGAACAGTGGAAAAATTTTGCACTTGATTATGCGGATGAAATAGACTCTTCCTTCGAGCCTGAAAAAGAAATTGTTGTTGATAATTCACCTTATAGTTGGTATTAATCTATTTTTCTCCTTAATTTGCAAAAAAATCCCTGTTCCCCGCAAATAATTCCCTGTTAATTTTCTAGGGAATTGAGGATGAAAAGCCGCACTTTAACTGGATAATATTTATAAAAACCTATTAGATTTTCAAAAATTTCCCTGTAAATACCCTGTTTTTAAAAGAGAAGAATGCTGTCGAGACTGTGACCTCCATTTTTTATTGGAGCGGGTTTCGGGGATTTGTTTGTTTTTATAATGTTGATTTTGTTCCATTTTTGTTATAGGTTTTTTTCCTATAGTTTTTCTGGACATTTTGAAGTCGGAAAAATCGCTAAGATATAGATTAACTCTATAAACTTGGCGATTTGCAGTTTTGTCCAGAATGTCCGTTTTCTGTCAAAAAATCGGGGCGTTTTGTCAAAAAAGTGACAAAACTTTTTGAAAAAACATGCCTCAAATATAGACGTGTTCGGAATTTAAACTATAGGTTTTTTTCCAATTTTCGCATTCTGCCTTAATTAGCCTCATTCCCGCACCGTTTTTAAAGAACAGACCGCTTCCCCGCACTCGCAACTGGAAAAAAACCTATACTGATAATCTTTCTCACTTCGAGTGTCAATTTACATTATTGGATGAGAGCGATTTTAAGGGATTTAAAATGAGCGTCAGATAAAAAACATCTCAAAGGCGAGATTTCGTCTCAAATTACATAACAGACATTATTGATACCTTTGTATAATGTCAAGTTTAGCTCTTAGATTAGTTATAATTCCTTTATTACAATAATTTTTTATAAATCTAATTTCTAAATTATTAATGATAGCTGTATATAAGCTAAGCTGTAATCAATTTTTAGTTAAATATTTTCGATATAACAGAATTTTTGGACTTATTTAAACACAATGCCCAATGTAATCTTTGAAAATTAGTGTGAACATAAGGATAATCACTAATCAGATGCCCAAAAATGAGACGATTAATAGCATTAAATTTAACTTTAGCTTTTTTAATAGCAGTTTTAGCTGCTACTATATTTTATGTACCCCAGAAATACACAATAGCTCTTCCTTTTGAGGCTTCAGTACATTTTCTGCTTGAAGGAATAACTTTATTAATATTTTTTTAATATTTTTAAAGGCAAATAGTTTATATTCCAAATCTAAAAATAAAAAAATGGCAATTATTGCAGGAGGTTTTTTAGCTGGAAGTGTCCTTAATGTCTTACATATTGCATCTACATCAACATATCCTTTTGATATTTTAACTGTGGAGAATATTTATAGACATCCTGAACTTCTATATGTATTAGCAGGACAAATTATCTTATCTGTAGCTATCTTTATAGCTGTCTTTTATACTGTTCATCCTGTAAATAAGCTAACACCTGATTTCAGGCAGAAAACATATATATTTTTTTTCTTTATTACCTTATTGGTAATAGTGCTGGATACGTTGATAAATCTTGATTTATTAAAGACAAGTAAATTAATAATACTGGAACAGTCATTAGGAATTATTGATCAAGCCTTTTATCTTCTAACTGCATTTATTTATGCTGATATGAGAATCGTCCAGCGTAAAAAATTATTATCAAAATTTACAGTTGGTCTTCTTATACTTGCCGTGGGGCAGATATTTTATATAAATCCCCTGTTAGTCCCAGCTTACGAAATTTTAGCCCATGTTATAAAAATATTTGGATTTGCCCTGATTTTTGCAGGTATTGAAGAATTAGAATCTTCAACAGGGTTGATAGGCTTTAGACAAAAGTTATTAGCCTATTTATCTTTATTTTTAATAATCTCATACCTGCTTTTTGTATCTTTTGCCTCAGCTATTTTTAATATTCAATTTCCGTTATATGCCTTTTATTTATTTCTTGAATTTCTCATAATTTCAATAATCATTCAGTATATATTGACTATAAGGTTTATCAGCCCTGTAACAAATATTGCACAGGTAATGAACAAGTATAAAATTGGCGAAAAACCTGAAAAAATTCCGGTAATATCAGATGACGAAGTAGGAATGTTGACTATTAAACTGAATGAGGTATTGGATTTAGTATGGAAATATAATCAGGAACTAATATCCAGGCAAACACAACTCCAGCAATCAAGAGATAAAGAAAGAATATTAAAGGAAATTATAACTGAATTAAAGCTCTCAGAAAGCCTTGAACAGGCATATAATTTTATACTTTCAAAAATTGTAGATATATTCAATGGTGATAGGGCTGTTTTTATAGAATTACCAATAAATAATGAATTAATACCAACAATAAAATATGAATATTTAGGGAGCTCGGATGTTCAATCCATTTTTTAATGTAGAATTGCCTGAATCCTGTAAGAAAGAATTTCTAGAGTTATTTAAAAGTTCAGAATATTCCTCATTAATAATAAACAATACTGAGGAACATTTCTATAAGGACGAAATAGCGCAAAATTTTTTTAGAAAGTATAAAATCAAATCAGCATTAGGCAATCTTCTTACTCGATATAATCGGAGTAAAAAGAATTTAGGACTTATTATTGTATGTTCATCAAGTCCAAGAACATGGACCCATAGTGAAATTGATTTATTAAAAGTAATTGCCAATAATGTGGTAGCTATAATATGGGAAATTACAAAATTAATAGAGATTGATGAACTTAGAAATACCTTTATACTAACACTGGCGCATGATTTTCAGGTCCCACTTATAGGTGAGCAAAAAGCCTTAGAATTTATTATTTCCAGAGAGGCAGATGAGCCAATAGGGAAATACAGGGATTTTATTGAAGAAACAATAAAAAATAATCGAGACCTTTATGATATGTTAAGAAAGCTTCTAGACATCTATAATTACGAGTCAGGACGCAAAGAACTATATATTTCTGAATATAATATGCAGGAGCTAATAAATAAGTCTGTAAATAAAGTACAATATTTTGCTTACTCAAAGTCAGTAACAATAAATCTGGATATACAGGAAAATTTACCCAATGTGAAAATTGATAAAGATGAAATTGATAAAGTTATTTATTGCCTGTTAGATAATGCCCTGGTATATACCAGAAAACAAACTCAAGTTACTATTAAATGCTACAGGCAAGAAAATTTTATAATATTCTGTTTTAAGGATATGGGAGAAGGAATTAAACCTGAAGTACAGGATAAGATATTTACACGATATTCTATGGTTCAGGCGCTTGAAAGAAAAATTGGAGGAGGACTTGGATTATATCTGTCAAAATTAATAATTGAAGCTCATAAAGGTAAAATCTGGTTTGATACTGAACAAGGCGTCGGTTCAACATTCTGTTTCTCACTACCGGTTGAATAAACTGTACAGATTAACAATGTTTTTTAATATTAAATCTTTTATTTTAAAAGATAAAAACAGGAGAAAAATTATGTCCGACCAGCAGGAATACTTAAAAAATATAATAACCCATACCCTGACAAGCTATGACCTTGAAGAAGCCATCCGCAATATCACAATGGAGCTGGGGAAACTCTTTAACGCTGATAGAGTTCATTTCAGGCTTTACGATGAAGAAATGGAAGTCTTTTCAGAAGTTATAGAAGAATATAAAAAAAGTGAAGATATACCCTCGTCAAAAGGAAAAATGATTTATCCGCAGGAATTTGACAAATATTTAAAAGATAAATTGATTGAAGAAAAACATATTTTTGTAATTGATGATATAAATGCGCAAAAGTTTCCCGAATCCTTTAAACAGCTTTTTAAAAGCCTTGATATAAATAATGAAATAGTATTCCCTGTTTTTTATATGGACAAGCTTGAGTCAGTATTTTTTATAACAAACACAGAGTCAAAAGAGCTATTGTCAAGGCAAAATCTTGAATCTTTAATGCCAGTGGCAAGAGACCTTTCTATAGGAACGCACTTATTCAAGGTGCAAAATAATCTGAGAAAAACTGTGGAATATGAAAAAATACTCAGGGAAATAATAATGGAAGTCAGTTCATATGAAAAACCCCAACAGGTGTTTGAATATCTGGCAAACAGGCTGGCTACTTTATTTGACGCAAACAGGGCAGCTCACCTACAGGTTGATGATGAGGGGAATTTTATTGTTATTTTTGAAGCAACTACAGATAACCTGCCTGATCTTAAAGGTCAGACAATATTTACCTCTGAATCTTTCAGGGAACTTAGCGCTCATATGGAACATAAAATAGTAGTAATTAATGATATTGAACAACTGGAAAATGATAAATTAAAGGAATATTTATATGATAGCAATATACAGGCATTTATGCTCTATCCGCTTGAAGAAATTCTTCCTATGAGTGGAGGTAAAAAAATAACTGACAGGATTATGTTGTGTTCCTCTATTCCCAGAAAGTGGGCAAAAGAGGAAATAGAGAATTTGGAACTTATAACCGGAACAATAGCTATTGTTTATGCAGACATTTTAAGAAAAAGAGAAGTTACAGAAATTCAGGAAACTTTTTTAGCTTCACTTATACATGACCTGAGAAGCCCTATCTTAGGAGAACAAAAAGCTCTTGAGTTTTTAATCTCAAGGAAGCTCGATACTCCGATTCGGGAGATTGCCGAATACCATTCAGATATGTACGCAACAAATGAATACCTTTTAAATATAATAAACAATCTTCTCGGTGTTTATTCCCTGGAACTTGGACATAAAGAGGTAGAAAAAGAGCTTTCTCACATAAATAAAATTATTGATAATGCAGTAAGGTCAATAAAACATCTTGCTGATGAAAATGAAGATGCGATAACTGTAAGGACTCAGGAAAAATTGTCTGAAATTAAAATGGACCCTGATGAAATAAAAAGGGTTATTATAAATCTGGTAAGCAATGCAGTTAAACATAATCCCAAAGGGATTAATATTGAAGTTTCTGCCGAGCAAAGAGAAAATGACATTCTTTTATCAATAGCGGATAATGGCGTTGGAATACCTGACTCAGAAAAAGAAAAAATATTCCAGAAATACCCAAAAGCTAAAAGACATATTGGAACAGGGCTGGGATTATATTTGTCAAAACAAATCGTTGGGCTCCATGGGGGGAGAATATGGTTTGAATCTGAAGAAGGTAAAGGAACAACCTTTTATTTCACATTACCCATATAAGGACAATAATATGTTTGAAACTACTTCACTTCCAATAAAGATAATCATAGCGGAAGATGATATTTTATATAGAAAGGCATTAAAGGATTTTTTTCAGGAAGACCCTTGTTTTATGGTTATCGGAGAGGCAAAAGACGGTCAAACTGCTGTTCGTCTCGCTCAAGAACTAAGGCCTGACGTAATAATTATGGACTTGGGACTTCCTGTTATGTCAGGCATAGAAGCAACTGCAAAAATTAAAGAAGATAAACCTTACATTAAGGTTATAGTTTTGACTTCCCATGAAAACCAGGATGAAGCTATGGAATCATTAGCTGCGGGTGCTACTGCCTATGTTAACAAGGATATAGATATGAAATATTTAAAAATGATTATTGAGACGGTTGATAAAGGCGCTGTGTGGGTATCTCCTCTTATCTGGAGAAAAGTCTTATCAGAAGCTATCAGATGTTATAAAAGTGGTGAGGATTAAAGATTTTTTTTGTTTTATGGGGTTTTCCAATAAAAAAAGAGGCATGTGTCTTACCTCTAGAGTGTTGCGAGAGTGTGGATAAGGGGTATAAGTCGGTTAAAAGACTAATCCATTCTGAAATTTTTTTGAGAAAAACTATTTTTGTGTATATAGTGCAGATATTGTAAATTCCTAATTCTATCAGAACTCATAGAATCACTAGTGTATGGTAGTTCCATCTCTTTTTCATAGATATTAGAATTTACACTATTTTTGAGTTTACTATGCTTGTACATTATTCGTCTCCTTTTCCAGTTAAAATACTAATACATTCTTAAAGGTTTATTTAAATGATTTTTTCTTTGAATATAATGCATATATTTTAGGCAAATAGCCTTATTTATATCCGTAGCATCATTAACACTCATGGGCATTTTAAAAGTATCTTTGTCTGGTATATCATATTTGTGCATAATTTCCTCCTTTCTGATTTTTAAAACCTTTTTGTATATGCTTAAATCCAAGAGAAACAATGCCATTTTGTATTTGCTCAAGAGTTTTTACAGCATTTTTGTATTTAAGCAGGACTACTTCAGGAACTTTTGTTTGAAATTGTTTTGAACACAGCCTGTAATCGACCAAATTAATCAGGAGGTATTTGATAATCGGTGGAATATCCGAAAGAGGAATTGTGTACCTATTTCTTAAATATCCGTTAATTAACGTTTCAGAATAAATTACCGCTTCTTCAACAATTTTTGTGTCGATTTCATAAAAATTATTTTTTTTTAATTTTCCGGATCTATTATTTTGAGGCATATTTACCTCCTTCCCAATTTTGTAAATTATTTATTTACTAAAAACAATCTAACAACTTTATTATTCATTACAAGTTGTTAGAATGATAGTGCAAAATCTATTTTCGTTACATACAAATTTTTATCTAACTCTTAGAGCAAATAAAAATACAAGGTTTAATTAATTAACAAACCTTTTTACCCTATTAGGTACCTCTTCTGTACCGGTAAAAATTACTACATCTCTTTTTTCAAACGCAAAGTTGGGTCCGGGAGAAACAATTAATTCATTATCCCTATAAACCCCCATGACCGTTGCGCCTGTATTTTGCCAGAATTGTAGTTCAGCAATGGTTTTTTTTATTGCAGGGCTATCCTCTGAAATTTCGTATTCAAATGTGTTTATTAACCCTGTATATTTTAACTGGGTTGAATATTCAATTAAAGATTTGATATTGTATTTAATTTCTTTATTAATATCTGCCTTTTTTTTGATTAATTCTTCTAAAGTTACCCTCAGTAATGAAATATTTTCTTTAGTAGCAATTTTTTGAATAAAATTATAGGCATTTTTTTTTGATTTAATAAAAATCCCGCTCTTTTGTCTAACCTCAACTACACCTGCTTCAGATAATAACACCATCGAGCGGCGTATTGTTTCCGGGGAAACATTATATTCTCCAGCCAATGTTGACCTGCCTCGTACTTTATCATTTTCTTTAAATTCATCATTACAAATACGGTGTGCTAAATCGATTGCAATTCTCATATAGCTGGAAGATTGTGATTTATTTTCCAATGTTAACTGACCTCTGTGTACTCTATAAAAACTTATATATATTTTATCTTAAAATCAGTTTAATTTTTAATTTTCTCCATTAAGGGATAGCTAAAATAATCCAATTAATATAATTTTTATTGGAGGAATAATATTCAATCCAGGTAAAAATGCTGAAAATTTTATTAGTATATCCGCAGTATCCTGAAACCTTCTGGAGCTTTAAACATGCGCTTAGTTTTATCAGAAAAAAAGCCATGATACCTCCTTTAGGGCTTATAACAATTGCTTCAATGCTTCCTGATGACTTTGAGACAAAACTAATAGACCTTAATATCGAACCTTTAAAAGATGAAGATATTTTGTGGGCTGATTTTGTGTTTATCAGTGCAATGATAACCCAGAAAGATTCGGTTCATAAAATAGCGGACAAATGCAAAGAATTAAACGTAAAAACAGTTGCAGGAGGTCCTCTTTTTATTGACCTACATACAGAATTTCCTGATATCGATTATTTTGTCCTTGATGAAGGCGAAATTACCCTACCTGTGTTCCTCGAAGATTTAAAAAATAATAACCTGCAGAGATATTACAGAAGTGACGAAAAACCCGATATAAAAAAGTCCCCGATTCCCAAATGGGAATTGATTAACCAAAAAGCATACGGGCATATGCCTGTTCAATACTCACGAGGTTGTCCTTATGACTGTGAATTTTGTGGTGTTGTAAGACTTAATGGGCGAATCCCCAGAACAAAATCTCCTGAACAAGTTATCCGAGAACTTGATTCTCTCTATAATGCAGGATGGAATGGACCTGTTTTCTTTGTTGACGATAATTTTATCGGAAATAAAAATGAAACTAAAAATTTTTTAAAAACTCTTGCACAGTGGAGAAATTCCAAGAAAATAAAAATGACATTTAATACCGAAGTGTCCCTGAATGTAGCTGATGATGAAGAATTAATGTGGCTACTTAGAGAAGCTGGTTTCAATAGCTTATTTATTGGCCTGGAAACCCCATCGGAAGAGAGCCTTAAAGAATGTGGAAAATTTCAAAATAAAAATCGTAATGTTAAGGATTCGTTGTTTACATTATATAGAAATGGATTTCAAGTTTCAGCAGGATTTATTGTAGGTTTTGATAATGATGACGCAACTATTTTTAAAAGACAGATAGAATTTATCCAAAATACCGGGGTTGTTGTTGCAATGGTAGGACTCCTAAATGCATTACCCGGAACAAGGCTATATGAAAGATTGGAGAAGGAAAACAGGCTTTTATCTCACAGTTCGGGGAATAATACTGATTTCTCCATAAATTTTATTCCTAAAATTAATACTGATGTCCTTTTCGAGGGCTACAAAGAAATTTTAAAAGCCGTATATAACGGTAAGGAATACTACGACAGAGTTCTCACTTTTATTAAACACTATAATAAACAGATAAATGAAAGTATTTGCTGGGAGCACTTTTATGCCCTTTTTAAGTCAATAATTTGTATGGGAATCCTGGACGAAACCAGATTTTATTACTGGAAATCCTTCTTTATAAGCCTTTTTAAATACCCCCATGCATTTACAAGATTTATTGCAACGTCTGTATATTACGCACATTTTAAACGTGTTTTTGTTGATAACGAAAAGAAAAATTTTACAACTACTAACGGCTTAAATGTCGGTGGTTTGCGTAAATTCTTACGGAGTTAATTAACTTTGTTACGTGCACTTAAAAAGATATTTGGTGTATTGCATATTAATTAAATTTCATGTCAAACTCCCTGATACTTCGTCTCAAACTGGATGATAATTAACATTTGTTCCAATTGAAAATAAAGAATTGCAAAAACACATGATAAACTACAACAATAAATAATCTGAACTAATTTCAAAAAGATATAAAATCTTCACAGTATTTATTTATAGACTCAAATTTCAAACTAAACAAGCCAAAGCTGCGTGCCTTCCAGCTTTCCCACTCTCAGCCCGATATGAATAAAAGGTTGCATTCTCGCAGGAAGTGCATACACCTGATACGTCGATATTTAACATTCCACGCTCTGTTAACTGCCGGGCGTTAAGCATTTTAAGGTCAATATTAGTGTCTTTAAGCAGGTTATCTTTCTGAATAACAGTACATAAAAGCTGGTCAGCAACTTCTGTTGAAACCGGATAACAGCATTGACCTATAGCTGACCCTATTGCTGCCTGTATGTTTTGTGGGTCTGCATTGAATTCTTTTTCCATAACATCCACAGCTTTCACAGTAATGGATTTTGCTGTCCCCCGCCAGCCAGCGTGAACTACAGCAAGAACGTGTTTATCAGGCGCATACATAATAACAGGCACACAATCCGCAAAAAGCAGCATTAAGCCAATATCAGGGATGGCTGTTATTAAACCGTCGCACTCTGATACATCTTCGTCAGGGCGAGTGATTATTTTGATATTATCAGTGTGTTTTTGTTCAGGAACAACCAGGTTTTCGTATTTTATGCCAAGGGATTCGCAGGCTGCCCTGCGGTTTTTCTTATCCTGCATATTCCCGCTGGTTCTTGTTGTGAAAGCGTGCAGCAGTTTTTTATCATCAAAAATTGATGATTTATAAAGGTTTGGATTATCTGTATTCATCCCGCTTCCACCGGTTGTCTGACGCATTTAAGTTAGATAAAATGATTTCCTGATATTCTGCCTTACCTATATCAAGACTTTTTATTTTTATCTCCGGTTTTTTCTTATTTTTTTCTTTCTTGTCCATACTGATGTATTGTAACCCGGTCTTATATAACTTGTAAAACAACAATTTGCTGGTGATTTATGAGTTTATTAGATAAAATTAGTTTAATCTGAAATTAGAGGGCGAAAGTTTGAACAATCCGAATAATATAATCGCAAAAGAGCTGGGGATAGCTGAAAATTCCGTTAATAACACTATAGAACTCATTAAAGAAGATGCCACCATTCCTTTTATCGCAAGGTACAGGAAAGAAAAAACCGGTAACCTTGATGAAACTCAGATAAAAAACATCAAGGAACGCTTTGAATACTTCACTGAACTTCAAAAAAGAAAAGAAACAGTCCTCCAGACCATTAAAGAACAGGGAAAATTAACTCCTGAGCTGGAAAAAGAAATATTAACCTGTACAGAAAAACAAAAACTTGAAGATATTTACCTCCCCTATAAACCTAAAAAACGAACCAGAGCTACTATTGCAAAGGAAAAAGGACTTGAGCCTCTGGCAGAGTTAATTTTTTCACAACTACCTTTAAAACAATCGAGAGATGAGATTTTATCCAAATATATTAATCCCGATAAAGAAGTTAAAACAAAAGAAGAAGCACTCGCAGGCGCTCTTGATATAATTGCTGAAAAAATTTCGGATATGGCTGATATAAGAGGATATCTCAGAAAAACGACTTCTGAGCAAGGAAGAATTGTTTCTAAAGTTAAAAAAGAGTTTAAAGACAAAAAAACAAAGTTTGAAACATATTATGATTTTTCTGAACCTGTTAAAAAATCCCCTTCCCACCGTATTTTAGCGATGCAACGTGGTGAAAAAGAAAAGGTTTTAAGCTGGAAAATAGAAGTTGATGAAGATAAAGCTCTTGATTTTATTGACAGCAAAGTCTTGAAAACCGATAAAAATTATATTTTCTATGAAGACCTTTTAGACGCCATAGATGACAGCTTTAAAAGGCTGATTTTTCCTTCTATAGAAAAAGAAGTGCTGAATTTAAAAATTGAAGAATCTGAAAAAGAAGCGATAAACGTATTTTCTAAAAATTTTAAAAACCTGCTTCTTTCCCCTCCTGCGGGAGATAAGATGATCCTGGCAATTGACCCGGCGTTCAGGACAGGATGTAAAGTTGCAGTTATAGACAAAAACGGCAATTTTGTTGAATATAAACCGATATTTCCTCATGAGCCGCAAAAAAGAACATCAGAAGCAGAAGCTATAATCCTTGAATTTATTAAAAAACATAATATTGAGCTTATCTCAATCGGAAACGGCACTGCGTCTAAGGAAACAAGCATCTTTATTAATCAGGTTATAAAAAATAATAAGCTGGCGGTTAAATCAATTGTGGTAAGTGAAGCGGGAGCATCTGTTTATTCAGCGTCTGATGTTGCGATAAAAGAGTTTCCAGACCTTGATTTAACAGTAAGAGGAGCTATAAGCATAGGAAGAAGGCTACAAGACCCGCTGGCAGAACTTGTAAAAATTGACGCTAAATCCATAGGAGTCGGGCAATACCAGCATGACGTGAATCAGGCACAGCTTAAAAAATCTCTTGATTTAACGGTTGAATCCGCTGTTAACTATGTTGGAGTTGAACTTAACACAGCTTCCTCTGAACTTTTATCCTATGTTTCAGGAATTGGTAATACTATTGCTCAGAATATTATTAAATACAGAAAAGAAAACAGTGCTTTTAAAAACAGGAAGCAGCTTTTAAAGGTTACAAAACTTGGCAATAAAGCATTTGAACAGTGTGCAGGGTTTTTAAGAATAAGAAACAACGATAACCCGCTTGATAATTCCGCAATTCACCCTGAAAGTTATCATATTGTTGAAAAAATGGCAAAAGACCTGAATGTTACAACAGAAAAACTTATCGGGAACGAGGAATTAATCTCAAAAATTAATGTTTCTGATTATGTGACAAGTGAAACAGGACTTTTAACCCTTAAGGACATCATATCAGAACTTAAAAAACCCGGGCTTGATCCCAGGAAAGAATTTTCCAGCCTTGAATTCAGTTCTGAAATCAATGAAATTGACGATTTAAAAGAAGGAATGATGATTGAAGGAGTTGTAACAAACGTCACCAATTTCGGGGCTTTCGTTGATATTGGCGTACATCAGGACGGGCTTGTCCATATATCAAAATTAAGCGATAAATTTGTTTCCAACCCTTATGATGTTGTTTCAGTCGGTGATACGCTCAAAGTTAAAGTTATTTCAGTTGATAAGCAGCTAAAAAGAATTTCTCTTGAGCGAGTGATAGAAAAGTAAAAATTTGTTCCCGCTTTTCGAATATATGAAAAATCAAACTCAAACACTATCAGTTAGACATTGCTCTATAAAAGCATAAATATAAATTTGTAAATTTTGAGGCATAAGATTAGCAAAAAGAAGTAACAAACCGTTTTTATATATATGGAAGGTTGTTTTTTGTTGCTCCTATAGGAAGTTTATGGTCTTACAAATTGCACAGTTCAATCCTGCATTTAGAAGTCAGGACAGAAGGGAACATTCTGTCCCTGTTTTGCATGAAAAACGTGTCAATCCTGATAGAAGGCAGTCATCGAGATCTTTATTTGATTTACACAAGTTGAAAGAGGATGTGGACAGACTTGATAAAAGCACTCAGCAAAAATTGCTTTATGCTCTAAGTCCTCTTCCGCCTGCAAGGAGGATATCTTCACTTCCTGATACCGTAGAAAATAAAAACTGGTCAAGAGCGGGACTATTAGCAGGAATGGCAGCAGCCAACTTTCCGGGTGACTTGAGGGAAATGGGGTTAGCTTTTAAAAATCCTTTCGCTAAAAGACCTTACCAGCACGAAATGTCCTTCTTTAAGTTAACTCTTTTGGACAAACTTCCTAAAAAATATCCCTGGTTAAGTAAAATGGATAAAACTTTTTTCAGCACCGGTTTTGGGAAATTTGTAAGAAAAAAGCTAAATATTGGCATTGACCTGAGTGATATTGGAAAAATAGAAGATGCCTGCACCAAAACCCCTTTGAAAGGTTATAAGTATACTGGTAATTTCTTGCAACGCACTTTAGGCAGGGCAATGCACAGATTACCTGTTATTGGACTATTTGCAACTTCAGCTCTTGAAATCCCTGCTTTAATTACTTCAATTACTAAAACTAAGGGCAATATATGGGATAAAACCAGGTCTTTCGGGAAACAGTTAATAAAATCCGGAGGTTATATTGGGTTTACAACAGCAGCTATCACTATTGCAGGAGCGATAACATTCCCTTGCAGTGCATTATTAGGCTTAATAGGTATGGCCGCAGGTTCTACGCTCGGATTAATTGCCTCTAAAAAGTTAAATAAACTCGTTGACGGCATTTAGAATAATTGTTTTCTCCAACCTTCAGTTCTTTTTTGAGCTTCCAGGACATCCTGTTTAGAAATTTTGTTATCTTTCAACATTCGTTGAACATCGACATTAAAATTAGTAATGTCATCCGACTCTGGAGGCACTTTTTTTGCCTTTTCAACCAGCATTTTAATTTCTTTTTCACCTTTAAAAGCTGGTTTTTGTTGATAATATAGGGTTGTAAAATTTGCTCTATTTATCATTTTTAAACTCTCATATTTCTACCTGTATGTATAAAGTAAAAACATAAATAAAATTGCGTTTTTTATAAACTTTTTGTACCAGATATTTAAGCTTTGCTAATACATAGCTTTATCAATCCGAGATTTCAGGGAATCGTATAGAACCAGTGTGCATAACTCCTGAATTTTAACTAAGCCTACAGATTTTTGCTCTGCAAACTCTTTGTTTATTACGGCTGTAGGTACAACATAAAATTCCCATTTACCTGTATTAAGGATATCGGCTTTTTCCTTGTCTTTTTCTGTGTATAAACAGAATACAAAACAGTCTGAATTTCTTAAGGATTCATTTATAAAAGTATTTGTTTCTGCAACCCACGACTTTTTCTTACTTATATCAAACCTTATTACTGATGGAGTTTTCTGTTTCCAGTTTTGTATATAAGCAGCAGATTTTACCTCAATCCCCTTGCCCATATACCTAATGTCTACAGCATCCCATTCAACAAGACCACTGCACAACTCATTGTTTTGCTTAAATATTCTTAATTTCATTGCAATTTGAAAAATTTTATCTTGCTTTTTCGAGATATTTTTCTAAAATCAG
>Ga0081527_100353_pt1 | contig 26978 bp, 32 predicted proteins | sample HotLakmasection5_FD_70992 | JGI IMG/M metagenome (GOLD analysis project Ga0081527, IMG submission 70992) | Hypersaline microbial mat communities from Hot Lake, Washington, USA - Section #5 (SPADES assembly) (version 2) | ecosystem: Environmental > Aquatic > Non-marine Saline and Alkaline >... | reverse complement strand
AAGCCAAAGCCGCCGCCAACGGGAAAGCCGTATACATCGGCGGTGGAGCCGATGTCGCGCAGCAGTATCTGCGTGCGGGATTGGTTGACGAACTCCACATCACTCTGGTACCCGTGATCTTCGGAGAAGGTCTTCGTCTGTTGGACAATCTCGGCGACGATGTAATGAACCTGAACACGCTGGATGTGGTTAGAGGTGAGGGCGTGACACATATCAAGTACCAGATTATCAAGGGGGAAGAATGAGCGAGAATATCATCAAGCAGCATATGGCAAACGACATGCAGAGTTCTTTAGAAAGTTTATTCTGAAGTTAATACCTCAAAACATGATGCAAGAGGGAAGCAATCAAATGGATAAATTCTGGAAAAACAGCCTCTGGCAACAATATGGTGCTGCCATTGATACACTGGATGATGCGCTAAGACTCTGTCCCGACCGATTGTGGGAGACTGTTTTATGGGAAGAAGAAGAAGATGCCCGCTATGGTCAATTCTGGTATATCGCGTATCACACGCTATTCTGGACAGATCTCTTCCTGGGTGCTGCGGATGTTTCCTATGAGCAGTTCACACCACCTGCCCCCTTTATTCGCGGGAAATTTCCTGACGAACCTTATCCAAAAGACGACATCCACAGTTATCTCAAACAGTGTCGCGATAAGTGCAAAGCAACAATTGAAGCGCTCACGGATGAACAGGCCAGGCAAATCTGCGCATTCCCGTGGATGGAACCCAGTTATCTTGAGCTGCAACTGTACAGTCTGAGGCATATCCAAGAACATGCCGCTCAATTGAATATGATCCTCGGCCATCGCGGGATCACCGGGCAAGATTGGGTGGCGAACGCACGGGACGAACTCCTATGACGCTGACGATTGACATCGATAGGTCAGTATCCATGTTGAAGTCACCGGTAAAAGAGACGGCGCTATTGCCACCGACCGACTCGCGCTCATAGCGCCGTCTGATTTTGGCACGACTGCGATGGCAGTAGTCGCCATGACCAAAATAATCCTACAGAAACAAGCGCCAATGATCGGTGCGCGACATCCTTTAGAAGTGTTTGCGCTGGAGAATGTTCTGGCGGCAATGGACTGTGACGACATCATCCTTCATCAATAGGATAGGATATGGTGCCTACTACGGCGCGGTCAGACCAAACGCCCGGTAGGGTCCCTGAGTCGTCAGTGCGAGCAGATTTGCGGCAACCTCTGCCGGGCTACCGTGACAGTCATGCTCCACCCACCACACGATCACGCCGATATACGCCGAGGCGATGAAGCTGAGAATCAGGGCTGGCGGCATGGCAGGTTTTACCGCATCCCCCGCGATCTTCTGCCAGCGCTCCGCCGCGACCGTCCGTAGAATGTCACGTAAGCGACTGACGAACGCGCCGGCACCATCCTTGCCCAGCATCACCCGATAAAAATCTGTGTTTTCTGCGACGTGCGTCAGCATCGCCTCAAAGTTGGCGGCAAGCGCGCTGTAATCGAGGTCACCCGTCTCCGCGTGCGGTGGTCTGGACTTTGCCGTTAATTCCTCAAAGACATCGTCCATACAGTGAGTCAGCAGATCGTATTTATCGCGGTAGTGCCGGTAAAACGTGGCGCGGTTAATCATGGCACGGTCGGCAATGTCGCTGACTTTGAGCGTATCGAAGCCGCGTTCCTCGATCAATGCCACCAGCGCATCACGCAGCAGTCTGCGTGTGCGCCGCACCCGTAAATCCGTTGAAGACGAGTTCTGCGACATTTTGTACGCTTTCCGTTGCGTATGCAACGTGTTCAAGAAACCGCTTATTGACCCGGAAGTACCGTCTCATCTATGCTGACTTTAACAACATTTACAGGGATATGCAACAAGGTAATACACAAATGGGCGAGCAAAAGGTTTTTCAAAGACATGGACAGCGGTTGATCTTCGACAACGAAGACCTCGATTTCTACCTGCTGCAATTCCTGGGTTATGCGCCTTATGAGGGTGCGGCGCTGGGTGAATGCCTCTACACCGCCGCCCAGATCGACGAAAAGAGACCGGAAAGCTGGGTGCTTGAGTGGACGCATCTGGCGGAGCGTGTTGAGACGCTGGCACAAACTGCCGCCGCGAAGGGTCATGATGACAGCGCCCGCAAGCATTACCTGCGCGCGACGACCTATCATCGTGCCGCTGCTGTATTGATGCCGCCCGGCGATGACCTGCGCCATAACTGGGAGGCTATCCAACGCTGTTTCCGCGAAGCGGCGCGGCGATTTAACCCGGTCATCGAGCCGGTCAGCATCCCTTACCATGATCATAAATTGAACGGTTACTTTATTCCGGCTGTGCCTGACGGCGAACCGTGTCCGACGCTGATCATGATCGGCGGTGGGGAGTGCTACGCAGAGGAAATGTACTTCTGGGGGGGCGCACCGGGACGCAGACGAGGCTATAACATCCTGCTGGTCGATCTTCCCGGTCACGCGCCCACACGCTTTATCGGATTAGACCTCATGGCGCTGGTGGAACGCGACGGCATTAACGGTCTGGTGGTGTCAGCGGTGCGCGCTGTAGTGGATTTTCTGCTGGCGCGCCCTGATGTTGACCCGGATAGACTGGTCAGCTACGGCATCAGCGGTGGCGGTTACATGGTGATGGTCGCGGCGGTCGCGGAGAAGCGGCTGAAGGCGGTTGCAGCCAGCACGCCGATCTGTGACATGAACAGCGTCCTGCAAGCGGAATGGCCCCCTGTACTGCGCAGTGTGCCGGGCTTCATGACGGATGCAGTCGTCAAGCTCGCTTCACGGGTGAACCCGGTCTCACGCATTGTCCTGAAAAAACTGCTGTGGAGCGCGGGTACAGACAGCATCAACCGGTATCTGGAGCATATGACAGCCGCACACGTCGATCCACGCCAGATCATCATACCGATGCTGTGCATGGCAAGCGCAAACGACCCAGCAGAGACAGTGCGCCAGACGCACCAGACTTACGATCTGTTGCCGAACCCGGTCAAAGCAAAGGTGATCTTCATCAAGGAGACTGGCGCGGACGCGCACTGCCAGGTGAACAACCCGGAATTGGCTTACACGACCCTGTTCGACTGGCTCGACGCGACACTTGACTACAGGTATCAGACACCGTGCTGATGTAGTGACATTCTTAATACTGAGCTACAGGTAACTGACGAGACGAAGCACACTCTGATCTGGACCCATCCTCAGCAACTTATTGCAATCCTCCAGATGCATTAATCAAGCGTCACCGGAGTCACCGCTGTCTCCGGTGATGTAATCACTGCTGAAACGACACGTATGATGACGAAACCATCATAGCCTTTGCTGCCGACCGTCTGCAATGCGGTTGCAATGACACCTATTTCGTGGGAGATTCGTTCCACAAGGCGCCGCACCCCCTGCACGCGCGGATCGTCACTTGCTGCGTCGATGACTGCACCATCCCGTACTACGTTATCCACGATAATCAGGCTACCCGGACGCGACAGACGCAGCGCCCACTCGAAGTAACCGGGGTTGTTCTGCTTATCCGCGTCGATGAAGATCAGGTCGAAGGGACCTCCTTCAGCCATCGTCTCCAATGTATCCAGCGCCGCGCCAACCCGAATCGATACGCGATCAATCAGCCCGGCGTGGGTGATGTTTTGCCCGGCGACTTCGGCATAGTCGTCGTTCGCTTCCAGCGTCACCAAACGCCCATTCTCCGGCAGCGCCCGCGCCAACCATATGGTGCTGTAACCACCGAGCGTGCCGATTTCCAGAATGGATTTCGCGCCAATGCTCAGTGCCAGCAGCATCAGTAGCTTACCCTGATTTGGGGCGACGTTTTGTTCAGGCAATCCCGCAGCCTCACTATTCCGCAGCACAGACTTAAGTACGTCATCATGTGGGATCAACGCATTGGCAAAATAATCGTCTACCGCTGTCCATTGTGTTTGTGACATGCTCACTCCATCGTGTTTTCTCGAACGATCTTGGGGCAACTACACTCACTGAAGACAGGTCAATCGGAACACGCTATTACCGGACAATCCGCGGACAAATTGTTAGTGGGCATTATCTATCGGGTTTTGGTGCATGTTCATCATTGCATAGCCAATTTGCATGACATGCCCCTCTGAGTGATGCATCAGGCTGTCAGCAATGCGTTCTTGCTCGGTGGCGGATTTGTTCTGACTGAGCTTGGCCTTACCTTCAAGTCGCGTTACCTCGATTTCTATGCCGACAACGCCCTGTTTCATACCATCTTTATACCGCTGCGATAACTGATTCCATTGCCCCCTGTAATTCGGTTCATGGACATCGACCATCTCCATAATCATGGCTTCCAGCGCATCCGGCTGCGTCTCGAAATCGACCAGACTGGCTCGCCCGTAAGCATGGACGGTGATGTAATTCCAGGTTGGTACGCTCTCAGTTTTATCGTAATGCGTGGGCGAGATGTACGCGTGCGGGCCGGAGAAAATCACTAACGTGTCCGACTCTGCGATGGTCTGCCATTGCGGGTTGGCTTTGGCAAAGTGGCTGCGTAGCCGCAGATTGTTCTCACTGCGTGCAATTGTGAACGGGAGGTGGGTCGCCACCGGGATGTTATTTACCGCCGATACCACAATGGCAAAGTTATGTTGCTGCATAAATGCGGTCATGGTATCGAGGTCGGTCATGCGGTTAAGACGAGGGATATACATTCGAGTGTTGACTCCTCAATTTGCGCCTACACTATGAAAGCAAGTTGACACAAGACTGTATAGCACCGTTAATCACCAGCAACGGGTCTAACGAGGCAATTCTGACTTTGCATCATCTGCCATGCCGTTGAATACTATGGCAGCTTTTTGGCAGCCCTGATGTTCGAGATTCCCGAATGACGTTTTCGGGATTACACCCGTATGAAGCACGGCTTTATATGCAACAACGCAAAACACTATATCCCCGGCTGCTCCGCAGATAGGATCGCACTGGAGAACGAGCCGCCCGCGTGAGTGTGCAGCAGGTCGGTGAGGTCGGCAACCGCACGCTCTACATCGGCACGTGCGCCCGCATGGTGTGCTTCCACTGTGATGACCGCGTGCATCGTATGCTCACTGGATGCACTGGTCGCGCTCTGCCGCCAGCACCAGCGCCGGGCTACGGCCATGTTCTTCTCGTCAACGAAGATGACCTCGCCCACTTCGGGATTCACCGCCTCATCACTTACCAGGTCGGTGAATGTCTCACTGCCGTCGGCGTATCTTACGGTGATCGGTGCGTCGATCTGGCGGGTATCGAAGATGGCGACCGGCAGCGCATAACGAATACTGACCAGGTTGCCGATGTCTACCAGGGTGTTGATGCCCGGAATGTCGCCCTTCTTGGTGAGTCGGCGCAGTAGGGCTTCCGCCGCGCTGCGGTGCTTCGTCGGTGAAACGCCGAACGCGCTGATGGCGCTGCGCCACGCGCTGATGCTCTCGATTTCGCTCAACGGCATATCATCGATACGGGCCTTCACCGCTTGCTGCTCGGCGGCATACTGCTCATGCAGTGCGTCTGGGGTTGGCGGGTTAGTCAACCCATCTGCGATAATCACGCCGCCGACGAGCTGCGGATAATTGGCGATAATTTGGGCATCGTATTGAAATGTCATCATGCTGATAGGCCTCCTTTTGCCTTGCTTTGTTTGCTTGAACCCAGCGTCATCACGGCGACCGCACCCAGCACCAGCACCAGTCCGAGCAGATGCACCGGGGTCAGGCTTTCACCGAGAATCACCGCCGATAACCCGACCGCGCTGATCGGTAACATCGCTGATAGAATGCCCGCCGCCCCGGTCGAGGCGTTTTCCAACCCACGAAACCACAGAAAATACGCCAGTGCCGAGACGAAAACACCATAATAGAGCAGGACGAGTATCTGTCCGGCGGTGATGGATTGAAGATCGAATCGCACAATCTGCACGATGCCAACCGGCAGGCACAGCAGCAACCCGAAGCCCGTGACCCAGGTCGCGCCCAGCAGCGGCGAGATGTCCTGGCTGGTACGGCGAAAGACGGTAAACAGGGCTTCGCAGGCAAACGCGCCGAGCACCAGCCCATTGCCCAGGAGCGTACTCGCGTTCAAGGCGAGCCCGCCCTCCACGCCAATGGTATTCACCACCACAATACCGCCCACACTCAACGCCACGCCGAGCCACTCATGGCGCGTGATGCGCTCGCGCAGCAGCAGCCAGCCCATGATGGCAATCAGGGCCGGAGTGGTGCTGCCGAGCAGTCCAGTCTGGGCGGCAGTTGTGAAGCGCAGTCCCGCCAGCAGCAGCACGTTGAACAGAAACACACCCGTCAGTGCCTGTAAGAAAACCTGCGCCAACACGCGCACAGACGGCAGCGCGAGAATCCCCCGGCGATGACTGATGAACAGCAAAAGCGGTAACGCGATCGCAAAGCGGACAGTCAGCGCCATAAAGATGGGAAAGTCCGTCACGACGATTTTGCCAACGACCACCGAACTGCCGACAATGATCATGGCGGCGGAGAGGTCAAAGTAAGCGCGATAGGTCGGGTTCATACGTCGTCCTGCAAGTCAACTAACAGGCGCAGGATAACGTATAGGCCACATGCTCGGCTTGTAAAATATTACCCTGTTGCCTGCTGGTACTGCCCCGGAGACACGCCCATGGACCGTTTGAAGTAGCGCGTGAAGTGGCTTTGATCGTAAAAGCCGGTATGCAGCGCGACATCGACCGGCGTGGCACCATCGCGCAGCAGGGCCTTCGCGCGGTTCAGCCGCACCTGAACGAGATAAGCGTAAGGCGACATGCCCATGTACTGGCGAAAAGCGCGAATGAAGTAGCTTTTGCTCAGGTGGGCGACGGCGGAGAGTTGATCCAGCTGGATGTCGTCGGCATAGTGTGCGTGGATAAAGGCGCGTGCGGCTGCGATAGGGGCGTTTTCATCGCGTATAGCCGCCGGACTCACGTGAATCTCGCTGAAACTGCCCAACACCAGTGCCAGCATTTCGCGCAGCAACACTTCCTGCGAGAGCGTGGGATCGTTGGCTTCGGCACTCTGGTGAACAGCCCGCACGACTTTCACTGCCTGCGGGTGACCAATCGCGGTATAGCTGAGGAACGGCAGGGAGGATGGACGGTAACCCAGTTCTGCCGCCACCTGCTGCACCAGTTCCGGGCGAAAGTACATCATACGATAACGCCAGATGTCATCGCTACCGGGATGCCCGTTATGGACCTCGCCCGGTTGGCAGGTGACCACGTGCCCGGCAGGTATGGCATGGTTCTCCCCACGATACCGGAAAGCGTGGACGCCGTGCTCCACCACACCCAGGGCGTAGTCCTCATGGAAATGCGGCGCATATACAAAGTCAGTGTAGTGGGCGCTGAAAAACTCCACATCCGGCAACTGCGGATTCTGCCATATCTGCGTCTGGTTCAAGCCGCTGCCTCGATCCTAATATAACGCTGGGTATTATAGCAGCAGTCCTGGTTAACGTCGGCGCCGAGCCATTGAGCGGCACAGGACCAAACAAAAGATTCACCTTTTGCTTCCGCTGCTTCGTCTCAACTGCACCAGCAGAATACCGCCTGCCGCGGCGATCATCCCTATGATTTGCTGAAGAGAAAGACTTTCACCCAGAAAGACCCACGCAAGCAGGCCAATCTGAACCAACATGGTGTTGTTGATCATGCTCGACTCCATCGCGGTGAGGGTACGTTGTGTGTGATTCCACAATGTGAAGGCGAAAGCTGTGTTGATCCCCGCCAGCCAGAAGATAATTGCCACTGCTTGCAGATCGAGCTGAGGGAGTTCCTGTGTGAGCAGTCCCGCCCCAATCAAAACGACTGCGCCCACCCCCATGCTGATCGTGGTGATAAGCAGCGCCGGAATGGTCGCAGCTCGGTTGACAGCGCGGCCCAGGGCCGCAGCCCCGGCATTGGCAACGACCTGAAACGCCGCAATCGCCAGGCCAATCATCTGGGTGCCTGAAAAGTCCGCCTGGAGGAAGTAAAGAAGCACCCCGCCCAGGAAGATGAGTAGTCCGATCATTTGTAAGCGAGTTGGATATTCAGACAGCCAGACAACACCAATCACAAGCACAAGGATAGCCGTGCCGTTCAGCATCATGCTGTGAGATGCCGCTGGAAGATACTGCAATGCCAGAAACTGCGCGCCCTGGGTCAAGGTGTACATAACCAATCCCAGAGCAACCAACCGCCACCAGTCACGACGGGTCAGCGTGACCGGATTTTGCCGCAATATCCGCCATGCTAGCGGCAGCAGCAAGAGACAGGCGAGGCCGTAGCGTAGCCCTGCAAAGATAAGGGGCGGTAGGGTTTGCAGACCGATCTTGATGATAATGACAGAGGTTGACCAGAGGAATGTGACCAGCAGCGCCTGTAAGACGCTTTTGAGGTGTGAAGACATCAAAAACCCTTTCGAATGTGGCGAATAGAGATGTCAAGACATCTCCAACCGCAACTCCTCAAGGTTTTTGGCCTTTAAGATGCTGGCCGCTGTCGGCGGCGTTTGCAGCGCTCGGACCAGACCCGATCACATTCGGCGGAACCCTAGCTGCCAATATTGGCTGGATAGGCTGAGGTTAACATGGCCTCTGAGCTTGTCAAGCGATACATAGCGCCAATCACAGGGTGCTTTTGAAGAATAAGTATGTTTCCCATTTTGATAACTTGACATTCCAGCAGCTGGAAGGTGCATCATAGCGGTATCGTTCCCTATGGAGGCAAAGTCATGTTCAAGATTGGTGAGTTCTCGCGCATCAGCCGCGTACCCACAAAAACCCTGCGCTACTACGATGAAATTGGCCTATTCACACCTGCTCGTGTCGATGCAACCAACGGCTACCGCCTGTACTCAGCGGATCAATTGCCCCAGCTCAACCGGATTCTGGTGCTAAAGGAGATGGGATTGTCACTCACGGAAATCGGTCGCCTGCTGAACGAGAGCCTGTCACCGGAGGAACTGCGCGGCATGTTTCGCCTGAAAGAAGCCGAACTGCGCCAGCAGGTCAAAGAAGCGCAGAACCGCTTACAGCAGGTTGCCAATCGGCTGACGCAGATTGAACGTGAAGGTCAGATGCCGGACTATGATGTGGTGCTCAAGATGATTGAGCCGCAGCGGGTGATGTCCATCCGGCAGATTGCACCACAACCGGAGGATGTCGGCAATTTCTTGGGTGAGTGTGCGATGGCACTTCATGCCGCCGGGATCACGCCGACAAACCAGCCATTTACCATCTTCTACGATGCCGACCTGACAGAGACGGACATGGACATCGAAACCGTTATCCCCGTTGATTCATCTGTTGACGCCACACTGAATCTTGACGGTGGGCGGCTGGTCGTGGCCCATACCCTGCCAGGGTTAGAGTCTGCCGCGTGCGTGGTTCATCAAGGCTCGTATGACGACTTCGAGCAGCCCTATGCCGCGCTTGGCCGCTGGATAGAAGCGAACGGCTACGTCATCGCCGGGCCGCCGCGCGAAATCTATCTGACCGCACCGGAGGAGGGTAAGGAACCGATCACCGAGATACAGTATCCGGTTGCAAAAGTCTGACCGACCCCACTCTATGATTGGATGCCCAGGGTACTAATGCTTCAGGGCAGCATTCTATAAAGTTCTGGTTGGTACTTGATGGGCTTAATCGAGACGTATAAGTTAAGTCTGTATTCACGGATGTAATGTTGAGCGCTGAGGAACAGATTATGAGCGATAATCCCTCGATACCGGCAGCTTTTCACGATTTAGTGGACAACAGCAACAGCGGTGCTTTCATGGTACTGTCAGTTATACTGAAAGATGGCTCCCCAATTACAAGCCCAATCTGGTTTCTGGCCGGTAAGGAAGGCACTTTCTACGTCGCCAGTGCGCCAGACAGCCTCAAAGCGCGCTGCATGTTAGCGCGTCCTCGGGTGGCTGCAACCATCATGAGCCGGGAGAATTACGCACGCTACATTTCACTTCGTGGTGACGTTGTTACAACGGAATTCACAGAACGTTCGGACCTCTATGCGCAACTGGTCCGTAAATACGAGGGACGCGATCCGGTGCGAATGGATCCTATGCAGGTTTTTCAAATCCGACCGTTCAAAATCAGTGCCTTTGACTACACACATGAGGATTACTGAGATGTCTAACGGCGTGAAAAACTGATATAGGCAGATATCCACGCCAGATTAAGACGATTCAGTAAATGCAGCCTTCGATGGACGCGGCCTCAGTCGATTATGAGACTCGTTGTTAGCGAAGACTTCATCAATCCGGGTTTGTGTACAGAAAGGATATACTATGTCTCAATGGCCTGACCATTTACCCGTGTGTAGTATTCGCATGGCTCGCCACACCAACCAATTTGAGGCTATCGTGCGCTTCTATCGTGACGTGATCGGCCTGCCGGAAATTGGACGCTTCATCGGTCATGGCGGCTACGATGGGATTATGCTTGGCTTACCCGGGCAGGATTACCATCTGGAATTCACGTCGCATCCGGATGGCCCGCCAGCTGCACCGCCGTCAAGAGATAACCTGCTGGTATTCTACATCGACGATCAGAATGCCATAGCAGTAATCGTGGAGCGTTTACGCCAGCAAGGACACACCCCGGTTGAACCGGAGAATTCATACTGGTCGAAAGGTGGTGTCACCTTTCAAGACCCTGAAGGTTGGGGTGTCGTCTTCATGAATATGCGTGAGCGCCAGCGCATCCTAGATACAGAAGCCGGAGACTCTTCAACATGACCGTAAGACCCGACTGGCTGGATAAACAGGCGTGACCCTTTGCATCACGTACTACCGACCTGGATATGGGAAGAATACGTTACGTCGCTCAATCGCGGGCGATGTGTTCAAGCAGTTCGGCTTTTGTATCAACAAATTCGTCCATGTTTACCCCTGTGTCGCCTTGTGCTGGGTGAAATACACTTCCCACGGGCCGCAGCCATCAATAAACGGTTGCATGAGTGCCTGCTCTGCCTGTACCAGATGCATCAGGTCATGACCGCCCCATTCATGCAGTAGATTCCCCAGCGTGACTGGTCCGAGTTCGGCGTGGGTGGCTGTCTTGTTCAGGTCAGCAGGTGTAATCTGATCCAGTAGCTTCAGGTTCTCGCGGCGCAGGGCGTCGAATTCAGCGGCCAGCGCCCCGGCGGAGATATCCTCGCGCAGTGACGACCCATCCTCATCGGGGAAAAACGCCGGGAAATCCTTTCCGGCTTGCAGTGCCCGCACCCGCTGCGGGAACACGCCGCGATCCAGGTCAATCAAGTGCAATAGACACTCCAGCGCCGACCATTCATCCGGCGCGGGACGGCGGCGCAGGCTGTTCTCGCTGAAGCGTTCGGTCAGGGCAGACCAGCGCCCCGGTGTGGTGCTGAGTACGGCTTTCAGTTCGATGATGATGTTGTCCATCTTATGCTCCTTGTGGCTTGCGTCCGATGACGGCCCACACGCGATGATGCACAGCGGATCCGTGACGCCAAAGGTTTTTCCGAACGATTTTTTGGATTCCTATTGCACAGGGTTGCAAACTACATAGCCTGATCCCTGACGCGACCTTCGCGACGATCCCCGACGCAGGTCATCTGGTACAGGAAGATCAGCGAGACGTGCTGCGCGATCACCTGCCGCGAATTCTTGGAAGCTAGGCGTGTTCGGCAAGGCAAGAGTCTGGCACCCAGCCACATTCGCCTTGCCCATTTTCGACCCAGTACCAACCACCAATCCACTCATGGACGATCAACCGGGCTCCCGGTTCAACCGTCAACTCCAAGGCGTTGTAGGCTCTTTGCGTGATGCCGTGTGCTCCTTCAACTGTCAGGATGCTTTCTGGAACCCAACCCGATTTGCCATTTGCAGCCACACACCACAACCACAAATATTGATCGTCCCACAGTTCTTGTTTCGTGATCTCAACGATCTCACCCATTTCGAGCGCAATTGGGTCATCATAAGAGCGCTGATGCGCTTTGATTACAGTTCTTCTATTTGGCATCATGCCTTTAAGCTCCACTATTCAACCTTCGATGACCGTTCTTCGATGGTGAGGACATGATTTCCCTTTCATTGAACAAAGCCACAATCAAGTCTGCCACACAGCGCAGCAGCGGTTGATTACGTTCGTGGGCGCGGTAGACCAGCGACAGATCGACCGACAGCGGATCCACAGGTGCGATGCTGATCGCACCTTCAGCCACGCCTTGCTCGGCGGCATAGCGTTCTAACAGCGATAGACCCAGCCCGGCTTTGACCAACTCATAGCGACCGCGATCATCGTCGAGATGCACATGATAATTGCAGCTCAGTCCATGCTTTGCCAGATACGCATCTACCGCGCTTTGAAATGGACACGACATAAGCGGGCTAATCCAGGGACGAGCCGCGAGAGCGTGCCAGTCTGAGGGGTCAAAGTCAGTCGGCCATGCCGATGGCACCACGACGACCAACTCAGTTTGTGTGAGATGGTGTGCTTCCAGCATGGGGTGCGTGACTGCGCCATACACAAAGCCCATGTTGAGGCGGTCAGTCACGATTGACTCGGTAATTTGCACGGTTGTCGATTGCTCCAGCATCAGGTCGATACCGGGATAGTCGTCTCGAAGCCGTTCAATAAGCTGGGGAATTTTCAGGTAAGGCGACGCACTGCACAGCCCGATTGACACCTGCCCGACCAACGCAGTCTGAATGTCCGTCGCATGGTTCACCAGGTCCTGCGCCGCGTGCAGAGTCGCCCGCGCTTTGTCCAGGATTTGCTGACCTTTGGCGGTAATCACCATGCCCTGATTACTACGGGTGAACAGCTGCACACCGAGTTCCTCTTCGAGCGCTTTAATGTGCATGCTGATGGTCGAAGGGGTGGCGTACAGGCGCTTGGCCGCCCGCGTGAGATTGCCTTCTTCGGCGACGATCACAAATGTTTGTAACTGGTAGAGTTCCATGGATGGGCTTCCTCACAATAGCCTGACAGCTATTATGCCATCTTTTCTGTAGCTCTGATGTTCGGAATTACTGAACGTCATGTTCGGGATTCTGCCCGCATAGTTGGCCGCAATTAACACGACAATCTTGCTGTCGATAACAGGGCCAAAGGGCAATCCTTGAGCAAGCCTGCTTGTGTAGTCGAACAACCCAGTTGAGTTTGAAGCGCAAGAATCGGATAGAAACAGAACATGCGTTTCACTAAACTGTCATTATGTGTGGGTTTACGGAGAGAGCCAATGCACGAAATCAATACGGACTACTACAAAGTGGTTATTGAAGATCGCAGAAAAATGGCGACTGAGTTCTTCTACAAGCGGCATGTATCACGATTGCAGCGTAAGCAAAAACAAGCTGATGGACAAGAACTACAAATCCAATTACGTATAAGTATCAATCTGAGTGAAATTAGGCGTTTGATGCGTTCAAAGTTCACCATAATGAGAAGGAACACGGGGACACATGCAGCCGAATAAGCTCGATAAAATAGGTCTGCCGGAAAATCGATTGCTGCTCTACGTTTCTGACCAACTCCCGGATGAAGAATGGCAGCATTTCGCCACGGACTATAACCTGGAGATACTGCACCACAGCGATTTACTCTCCGCACTGGGCGCGTTTGTGATGCTGATGCCAGGTATCGTCATCATTGACCGCCGCAGCGCGGTGGGTAATGAGGCAGTGTCGCACATCGAGGATGTCCTGCATACGATGCCACAGCCGGTATTGATTATCATCGAGCTGGGCGTGCCAGACTGCGCTGCGCGATATGGGCCGATTGTGCGGATGAGTGCAGCATCGGATGCTTCACCAACGCACATTATGGCGCGGTTACATTCAGCATGAATGGGCAACGTTCCAGGCCAGGTTACTCCACAGACAGAGTCACAATTTCCCAGGAAATACTTGACTTCGAGTTTACTTGAGGTTTTAGGATAGCCCTGCAAACATCCTATGATAGCGATGGTTGCTTCGACACGCATCTAATCATGTGAGGTATCCATCAATGCAGAACAAACGACTGGGAAACAGCGGGCTGTACGTGAGCGATCTATCGCTTGGCACGATGTTGTTTGGTGAGGCCAGCGGGCGCAGCACACCGGAAGACAAGGCGATCCAGATGGTTCACGCTTACATCGACAGCGGCGGCAATCATATCGATACTGCCGATGTCTATGCGGGTGGGCGCAGCGAGGAAATCATCGCCAAGGCACTCAAAGGAGGACTGCGGCAGAAGGTCACGCTGGCTACAAAAGTGCGTTTTGGAGAGTCGCCTGAGACGCAAACCGGTGGCGGGTTAAGCCGTCGCGTCATTATGGGGCAGGTTGAGCGCAGTCTAAAGCGTCTGGGGACGGATGGCATCGACCTGTACTATATGCATGGATGGGACCCACGCACACCAATCGAAGAGAGTCTGCGGGCGTTTGATGACCTGGTACGCGCGGGCAAGGTGCGTTACATCGGTGTCAGTAACTTCAAAGCGTGGCAGGTCATGCAATCACTCGGGCTCAGCGATCAGCACAGGTGGGTGCGTTTCGTGGCCGGGCAATACCAGTACAGTCTGGTCGTCCGGGACATTGAATATGAATTCAGCAGTCTGTTCGCAGACCAGGGCGTCGGTTGCATGGCCTGGGGGCCGCTTGGCGGCGGATTCTTAAGCGGAAAGTACCGGCGTGATGAACTCCCAACCTCCGGGCGGATTGCCGATACGCCAGACGATTCGGAGGAAGCGTGGGAGCGGCGTGCTACCGAGCGCAACTGGCGCATTCTTGCGGCGGTTGAACAGGTCGCACAGGCGCGTGGAGCGACCGTGCCGCAAATCGCACTGGCGTGGCTACGTGCCCAACCCATGGTCAGCAGCGTGATCCTGGGGGCACGCACGCTGGCACAATTAGAGGATAATCTCGCGGCGGCGGAAATCGATCTGACTGGGGAGGAACTCACCGTACTGGACGACGCCAGCCAACTGACGGAAATGTATCCGTACCGTATGATGCAAACATTCGGGATGGAAGTGTAAGGAACAAATCCGACAATGCCAATGTCTATTAGTGAAGTCGCTCGCCTGACCGGGCTGAGTATCCATACCTTGCGTTACTACGACGAGTGCGGCCTGCTGCCACAGGTGCGGCGGACAGCCGGAGGTCATCGCCAGTTTGACGAGACTGATCTCGACTGGATTGATATTTTGAAGTGTCTGCGTGCGACGGAGATGCCCCTAGCCGACATCCAGCGGTTTACCGAGCTGGTTCAGCAGGGAATGCACACCGCCGCTGACCGCCGCCAGCTTTTAGAGGAACACCGCGCCGCCGTAGTCCAGCGACAGCAGGAAATCGAGCGAGCGCTGGCGCGGATTGACGAGAAAATCAACACCTACCGCCAGGTGGAGCAAACTCAGGTACAGCACGAAAGTGATTGATTAACCTGCTGTGGCTATTCTGGCAACATTTCTCATAACATCTGAAATTCCGTTTAGGACGTAAGGGTACGCTGTGTTCTCACCGATGTGTGCAACCCGGTGTTTATCGCGTTGGAAATTGTGACGCTGGCGCGTATATATCCTGGGCGTTGCCTACCGGGGAGCGCTTGCAACCCTGACGAAACCGCTATTTAGGAGCGTGCTTTTGTGAAAAAAGAGACACACAATCCAGATGCGCTATTCAACAGCCTGCAATACGGTTTCTCACAAATCGCCGTCGCATCCGGCAGTCGCATCGTAACTATTTCCGGGCAGGTCGGCTGGGATGCTGACCAGCAAATTGTTGGGCCAGGCGATTTAGGCGCACAGACGAAACAGGCATTTCACAATCTGGATATTGTCATTATAGTGCTATGATAGCAAAGGAAAGGAAGACAGCGGAAGACATCCCTAATACAATGATAAAAATATACCCACTCAACACAGGTTATCTTCGCATTCGCAAAATGCATCGCTATGGCTTCGGGTTCGATCGTTGGTCTCGATTTGCAACATGGATTCTCATTCCGGGCTTTGCTGAGCCAATCCCGATGCGTGCATGGCTCATCGATCACCCTGAAGGCCCCATTGTTGTGGATACAGGTGAGACTCTGCGAGCACAGGACGATCCAGAGTATTTTCCACCAGACCAACGGCCATTCTTCAAACTGGCATTTCGTTTTCACATGACGGAAGCAGACGAAATTGCCCCACAGCTCCAGCAAATTGGGTTTCACTCGGAGGATATTCAGACCGTCATCCTCACACATGCCCATATGGATCACAGTGATGGTCTACACCATTTCCCAAATGCAACATTATTGTTCTCACGACGTGAATGGCATGATGCAATCAACAGTCGCACACATGGCGCAGTCACTAAACGCTGGCCTTCAGACATGAAAGTAAAGCAAGTTGACTATTTACCCGAGGTCATTGGTCCATTTGAGCAGAGCCTACCACTCACAAAGGATGGCCGCGTTAGAGCTGTGCCGACACCCGGTCATACGATGGGACATCAATCCATTGTTGTACAAACTGATGACCTAATCTACTTCATCGCAGGCGATGTGAGCTTTAACGAAGAAGAACTTTTCAGCAACAGTGTGGATGGTGTCACACACAGCGCGAAGGCCTCCCGAAAAACCCGACAGAAAATCCGCGAATGGGCAGTCTCCGAACCTATAGTTTATCTGCCATCGCATGACCCTGATTCACCACTACGCTTGCAAAACAAACAGCCAATAACGGTTTACCGCCGAAATTGAGGCATCAATAGGGCGATTACAAAACGCGATGCATAGCGTCCCAGGCTTTTTGAAGATCATCCTGTGTGGTGCGCCAATTCGAAAATGCCGCCCGCATTCCAGCTTCACCATCAAGAACAGTCGGTGTCAGGAAAACTGTGCCGTCTTTCTGCAAATCTTTGAGAAAACGACTGACACGCTCGCTGTTCGCATTGACCAGGGTGAAGCAAACGACATTCATCCGCACAGGGGCCAGCAACCTGAACATGTCGGAGGCTTCAATCCACTGTCCAAGCGTTGCTGCCAGATCACAGCACCGTTCGACGATGTCACGGTAGCCCTCACGTCCATAAGCCACCAATGTGAACCAGGCAGGCAAGGCGCGGAAGCGCCGGGAATTCTGCGGCGTGAGATGTACCAGGCTCGGATGGTCACCGATGTCTCCCAAATAAGCGGCGCTGTTCTGGAACACACGGAATTGCAGGTCTTTGTGCGGGGTGAACTGCATCGCTGAGTCGTAGGGCACATTCAGCCATTTATGAGCGTCAATACAAATCGAGTCCGCTGCATCCATACCGGCGGTCAGATGCCGAAAACGTGGCGAACAGGCCGCGAAACCACCGAATGCGGCGTCAATGTGATACCAGAAAGTGTATCGCTCCTTCAATTCCGCAATGGCAGCAAGATCATCAAAGTCAACCGTGTTGACCGTGCCACCGCTGGCAACGACAATACAGGGCGAACCGTTGAAGGCCTGCAGGCGATGTTCTAGCGCCTCGACATCTATCGCTTCGCGACCGGGTAGTGTTGGGAGCAGTTCGAGCGAGTTACGTCCGATACCCAGCATCGTCATCGCCTTGTAGATACTTGAGTGTGGCTTTGCCGCCAGCAACTTAACCTCAGGGAGTGCGGTCATTCCCTCTTCGATGATATTGACGCCGAGCTGGTCAGCGACCCATTGGCGGGCGAGCGCCAGACCCGCAAAGTTGCTCATCGTCGCACCACTGACGAACGTGCCGAAGTGCCTGCCGGAGAGGCCAAACAGGTCGCGGAGCATGACAATGGCTTCACCCTCAACCTGATCGGCTGTCGAATCGTGGTCAGCCGTGACGTTCTGGTCATATGTGGAGGCCAGCCAATCGCCAACCAGAGCCGCCGGCGTCGTCCCGCCTGTGACAAAGCCCCAGTAACGCGGTCCCGCACTCCCTGATAAGCCATCTGCAAATCGCTCACGGAAATGTTCCAGCGCGCCCTGTGTACCAATGCCTTGTTCGGGTAGATTTTGTATTTCTCGATGTGTTGGAAATGTCGCCGCCGGATGGCTGTCGAGTTTACTGAGAAATGTAATCGCTTCATCGGTTGCATGGCTCAGTAACTGATCGATTGCGTCCCGATCTTGTTTTAGGAAATTAGGGGCGTCATGATGCTCAGATTGATGATGGGTCATCACCTGCACTTTCCACGATTGCATCAACTTCGATCTCGATGAGCAGGGATGGGTCAATCAGTCGCTGCACTTCAACCATCGTCGCAGCCGGTTGGACATTGCCGAAGTAGGTCTTGAACACGCTGCCGACCTCCTGCCACGTGCTGATGTCTGTAACGTACATCCGCACACGGATCACATCATGCATTGCTGCGCCCACGCGCGCCAGTATATCACCCATCTTTTCCAGGATATGTTCCGTTTGACCTGCGGCAGTCGGGGCAGTCGCTTTGCCATTTTCATCGCTGGCTGTCGTCCCTGAAACGCAGATGTGATTGCCGCGCTTGACGACCCGACGATAACCGATTTCCTGTTCCCAATAAGATTGGATTTGTTGCATTGCTGCACTGCTTTCAGTTATTGATCACGTTTTCGAGGCATTCCTCCGCCAGCGTATCACATGCCCTACTGCTGCAGTGTACGACAATAGCGGAGGAGTTGACTGAGCCAGCTATGTGACCGAATGCGGCAGTGAAATCGTTCCCTGCATATACAATGCAGCCTTGCCACGGATGGTGACGCGCTGCTGATCAGGATGGTATTCACAGTGCAGTTCCCCACCACGAGTGGATGCTTGATAAGCATGAATGATGCTCTTCCCCAGCAGTTTTGACCAGTACGGCACTAGCGCCGAGTGAATGGATCCCGTGACCGGGTCTTCGGGGATGCCCGCACCCGGTGCGAAATAGCGCGAGACACAATCGAAATGATCGTCAGGCGCACTGATCGCGAAACCATCTTGCGGCCATTGTTCCAGTTGTGCGAGATTGGGCTTCACGGTACGCACCTGTTCTGCTCGCTCATAAATCAGATGATAGTTCGGGTCTTCCAGTGTGCGAAACACATGGGTCGGCGGGATGTCGAACGCCGCCAGAATATCCGTCGGTGCTTCGACAGGCTGCATCTTGTAAGCGGGGAAGTCCATCGCCAACCAGTCGCCATCCTGCCGAACTGCCAGCGGCCCCGAACGCGATTGAAAGTGGAGCGTCATCGTCTTAACACCGATCACACGGAACAGCACGAAAGCCGTCGCCAGGGTTGCATGTCCGCATAGGGGGGCTTCGTGGCGCGGCGTAAACCAGCGGATACGATACCCGTCATCTTCCGGTACCACAAAAGCAGTCTCCGCCAGGTTGTTTTCGGCGGCGATGGCCTGCATGGTTGCATCGGGCAGCCAATTTTCCAGCGGGCACACCGCTGCCGGATTGCCTTCGAATATCCGATTGGCGAAGGCATCCACTTGATGAATGGGTACATTGACAATAGTTATCTCTTTCCTTATTGTATTACTTATTATACTATATTACATGACATTGTTGGAGAGATTTGCCTCCTACGATGTGTGTTGTGTATATCGTTTGCCGGTAGCTACGTTGGTCATGATCTTTGCGAGACCATCGATAAGGTCAACGTTTTAGAATACAGAATCCGCGCAAAGCAGTACATTAACTTAAACGAGGCTGTATGGATTGTTCTATCCTGATTCGTGGTAGTAAGACAAGCGCTTACTTAAAATTGTTCAGCAAGGAGGCAAAAACCACGATGAAACCAATACGAATCCATCATGTACAGATCACCGTCGCGCCGGCTGAGGTCGAACAGGCGCGGGCGTTTTACTGCGATGTGCTGGGTCTTGAGGAAGTTGAAAAGCCGGAAGCACTCAAACCGCGTGGCGGTTTCTGGTTGGCGCTGGCCGACCAGGAGATACACGTCGGTGTTGAGGACAGACAGGGGCAGAAGCCGACCAAAGCTCACAACGCCTACCAGGTCGATGACCTGAGCGCATGGCGGCAGCGGTTGGAAGCCGCCGGAATTCATATCGGTGAGTCGGTACCGATACCGGGCTTCGCACGCTTCGAGTTCCGTGACCCATTCGGCAATCGGGTCGAGATGATCCAACCGGATACTCATTCCACAAGCGATTCGTAAGGCACACGATGATTGTATTCGACGGACACAACGACACGCTGACCCATTTAAGTCGAAAAGAGAAAGACCCGGTTCAGGCCTTTATTCAGGGGACCGACAAAGGTCACGTCGATTTGCCACGCGCGCGCGCCGGAAAGCTGGCGGGGGCGTTTTTTGCCATCTTTACCCCACCCCCGGCGGAGTCGCCCGAACAGGATTCGATGTATGGTCTGGAGTTCACTGATGATGGCTACATCATGTCGGAGCGCAGTCCGATTGACCCCGACTACGCCCAACAGTTCACAGACACGATCATCACGCAGGCACGCCAGATCGAAGCGAGTGCGAACGGACAGGTGGAAATCGTCTCGGATTATGCACGGCTGCAAACCTGCATTGAAACCGACGTATTTGCTATGCTGCTGCACATGGAAGGCGCGGAAGCGATCCGCCCTGATCTGAGCAATTTACCGGATTATGTCGCGCAAGGTGTTCGCTCCATCGGGCCGGTGTGGAGCCGTCGCAACGCCTTCGGGTACGGTGTACCGTTTCGTTTTCCCGGCACGCCGGACATCGGCCCCGGCCTGACCGATGCGGGAAAGGTATTGATTCACAGGTGTAACGAACTGGGCGTGATGGTCGATCTGGCACATATCAACCTTGCGGGATTTAGGGATGTCGCTGCCATTTCGTCAGCACCGCTGGTGGTCACGCACGCCGATGTCCACGCCATTTGCCCCTCAACGCGCAACCTGACCAATGAGCAGATCGATACCATTGCGGACTCCGGCGGGGTGATCGGGGTCAACTTCGAGACGCTCAATACCCACCCGCAGTCCCGCATTGACCATGACGTGCCCGTCACACAGGCCACGGCTCACATTGATTATATCGCCCGGCGCGTCGGCGTCGATCATGTAGCGTTCGGCTCGGACTTCGACGGCGCCGACATGCCTGACTCAATTCGGGATGTGACGGGTCTGCAAAACGTGGTCGCTGCATTGGAACAGCATGGGTATTCTCATACGGATGTCGAGAAGATTACTTGCAGGAACTGGCTGCGCGTCATTGAGGCGACGTGGCAACTTTAAGTCTGTGACACGACACCTTTTGAAGCGATTCACCTGTACACCAGGCAGCCGCGTTTCTCAAGTTGCTGTACCCATGTAGCAAGTATCGTCAGGTTCGGATTCCAGCGCAGATCCAGCTTTTCCAGGCTTTCGAGCGCGAGGACGGATTCAGGCAGGCGCTCAAGTTGATTGGCACGCAAATCGAGATGGCGCAGGGCAGTTAGTTTCTGGATGGCATCCGTCAGGGTAGTAAACCGGCACCCGCGCAGCGACAGCGTCCGCAGCGATAACAAGCCACGGATAGTATCCGGCAGGGTACGGATATGTGTGTTATCCAGATGCAGCTCGCGCAGATTCGTCAGTTCGCCAATGGAGTCCGGCAAGGTATCCAGCGGATTGTCATAAAGGCGCAGTTCGACCAGTGCCGCCATATGCCCAATTGCATCCGGTAATGTCGCCAGGTGATTGTGGCTCACATTCAAATAGCGCAGTTGTGTCAGCCGGGCAAGTGCGTCCGGCAGTCTATCCAGATGATTATGGCTGAGATAGAGGAAATTGGTGAGTGCGGGCAGGTCCCCGATGGCTTCCGGCAGGGTCGTTAGCTGGTTATGTCCCAGGTCCAGCATCCGTAGATTGTGCAGCTTCCCAACATGCTCAGAGAGCGATGTCAGGCGGTTATGGGACAGATTCAGCGTTTCCAGGTGTCTGAGCGTCCACAACCAATCGGGCAGGGAGACAAGCGCATTATCGTACAGGCTGAGATGGCGCACATCCGCAGCGCCGCTCACCCACTGCGGGATTGTTTTGAGTTGCTGCCCCTCTAACCGTATGGTGTTGTGCTTCATGGGCCTGTTTTCCTCCGGGTCCACTAGCCAGATCCCCTGGCAACCGACCAGGGGATGCTCTCAACTGCGGCCCTACTGCTCCACCTGCGGCACGTCGTCCAGGCTGTAGTACACCGGGATACCGCGTTCTCGTGCCAGTCGCACATCGTTATCCGCACCGGTTGATGCCCCTTCCAAACGCAGAACCGCGTCGCAGCGTTCGATCAGGCGGCTTGCCGTTGGGTGGAAGATTTCATCGTACAGCGCATCCCCGACAGTTTCACCGCCTGCTGTATGCCACACCGGGAGCGCAACCCACTCGCCAATCATCGGCAGATGCCCGGCTTTGAACAATTCATATGAAACAGACTCCAACCGGCGCAGGTTCTCCGCCATCTTTTGCGGATCATCGCCCGTTCCGCTGCGGTAGGGGCCTGCGATGAGGATCATCATGCTCCTGTCTGACATGCGTCTATCTTCTTTCTGATATATAAAATGCGAGAAATTTACAGGTTGCTTCTGCACGGAATTGCACGATATAATCGATTTATCCCATAATAACCGCCGATTTCGTGCATTGTCAAGTTATTTCATGGATAACCATGCAGAGACTGCGAGGGGGATCATGCTGGTAAGCGAGCGTCACCAATACATTCTGCAACGCCTCAAGCAAGATGGGCGCGTTGTTGCCAAAGCGATCAGTCAGGAATTAGATGTTTCCGAAGATACCATCCGGCGTGATCTGCGCGAACTGGCGAGTGAAGGCCTGCTACAGCGCGTACATGGCGGAGCGCTGCCTGCCTCACCGGCCATGGGCAACTTCGCCCAGCGCGAGACAATTCATCCCCAGGCGAAGGTCGCTATCGGACGCAAAGCCGCCAGCCTGATTCAACCGGGTCAGGTTATCATGCTGGATGGCGGCACGACGGCGGTGCAGGTCGCGCGGCATCTACCACCACAGCTAACCGCCACCATCGTCACTCACAGCCCCAGCATCGCCGTCGAACTGGTGAATCATCCCCATGTCGATGTGATTTTGATCGGTGGGCGTTTGTTCAAGCATTCGATTGTGTCGGTGGGAGCGGCGGCCATCGAAGCGATCCAGCGGGTGCGGGCAGACCTGTATTTCATGGGCGTCACAGGCATTCATCCCGAAGTCGGCCTGAGTACCGGCGACTACGAAGAAGCACGGGTTAAACATGCGCTGTCCCGGCAAGCCGCGGATACGGTGGTGCTGGCTTCGGAGGAAAAACTGGGGGCGGCCTCCCCGTATGTGATTACACCGCTTACCGCTGCCAGTGCCTTGATCGTGAACCAGACCGTGCCCGAATCCGTGCTGCTTCCCTATGCGGAGGTGGGACTCGACATCATCGTGGCGGCGTCATCGTAAAAGCTGGCTCGACCGCGATACGGATAGGATCGTCACGCACGCTGCATAAACTAACGGAGGCTCTTCACCATGACCGTACAACCCGATTGGCTGGATAAACAGGCGTATCCCTTCGCCTCACATACGCTCAACCTTGACGCAGGCCAGATTCACTACGCTGACGAGGGCACGGGTGAAACGATCCTGATGGTTCATGGCACGCCCATGTGGTCGTTCTTGTATCGCCACCTGATCCATGACCTGCGCGATGACTATCGTGTTATCGCGCTGGATAAACCGGGCTTCGGGCTGTCGGACAGGCCAACCGACTACGGCTACACACCTGCGGAACAGGCCGCCACGCTCGCTGCTTTTATCCAGGCGCTCGACCTGCGCGACATCACGCTCGTCGTGCATGATTTTGGCGGGCCAACCGGCCTTTCCTATGCGCTGGACCACCCGCAGCACGTCAAGCGGTTGGTCCTGTTCAACACTTGGATGTGGTCGCTGCGCGGCGACTGGCCGAAGCGCCTGGTTGGTGGTTTCCTGAGCAGCCCGCTGGGGCGCATGTTGTGCCTGCGTTATAATCTGGAAGTTAACGTGATCGTGCCTGGCGCATATGGCAGGCGTTCGCGGCTGACGAAAGCCATCCACGACCAGTACCGCCGCGCCTCAGCGGATGAAACAGCGCGATGGGCGATCTGGGTCTATGCGCGGGAACTGCTGGCATCTGCCGAATGGTACGACAGCCTGTGGGCCAGGCGAGAAGCCCTGCGTGACATCCCGGCGCTGCTGTTATGGGGAATGAAGGACCCTGTTTTCACCCCATCCTATCTGGCCCGCTGGCAGACGCTTTTCCCCGATGCGAAGGCGGTGACTTTCCCGGACTCCGGTCACTTCGTTCAGGAGGAAGTACCTGATGAGGCCCTGCCTCATTTGCGGGCCTTTTTAAGCGAATAACCGCGATGTGCGACGCCCTATGACAAACACACGTTCAACAATCTCTCGCAACATGTACGGTATGTAGGGTTTACAGGGTTGTGTACGGTTTTTCAGCTATCCACTTTTTCAATTGGCACGACGTCGTATCGGCGCATCATGTCACCTACCTCTCCGGGATGGATAGCATACGTTATGCCCTCCGGCGACCGCTTACGCCGCCCATCGTCCAGCAGGTGCAGGCGCTTGAGGATGTGCCCGATCCACTGGGCATCACCCATCCGATCTGTCGGTTGCCCCATCAACCGGGCGACTTCCTCACGCAGCACTGATGCCTTCAGCCATGAAATATCAGTCGTGCCTCGTGTCATGACTTCGAGTGCTTGCAGCACTGCTTCCTCACGGTCGCTGAGAGCCTTACCCTCACTGACCTGCTCGTCCCACTCAGCAGCATGTGAGGTAGAATCCAGTAGACCGGAAACCATGCCCTGCTCTTCAAAGAATGCTGCCAGTGCGACCAGCGGTGACCACAGCTCACCAGAACGGTTGTGCAGCGTATGCAATTTCGGACGCTCAAAGTAGTTGCGGTAGACCTCAGCGAAATGAGTCAGCGCCAGAGTGTAAAGCTGGTGCCGGATTGTCGCCGCGTCGAAGTCCGCCGGAAACGGGGTTATCTTGCGGTCGGTGCGGCGCATGGGGATGGCGATACAGCGGCTGGCGAGCACATCTTCCAGTCCGGCGATCGCCGCCAGGATCTTAGGTGAATAGACATCGAACGCCTGCGGCTTCAAGTCGTCACCGGTGACGCGGATGGCAGGCATACCTGCTTTGTAGCCGCTGTTGAGCAGTTGCCGAATCTGCTGCATCCCCGGATCACGCGGGTTGTGGTAGCGTTCCGCCTCGTCGATGCCCACCGTGCAGCTCGTCGTGTGGATTAAGCGGAACATACTTGGCCCGGTCGGGTCGGAGGTGTTGACCATATTGAAGGCCAACGGCTGCGCCACACGTAGGACGGTGCTCTTGCCGCTGTTCTTGGGTCCGTTCAATGCGAGATATGGATACGCCGGGAACATGGTGTAGAAATAAGTGCCGATCACCCACAGCGTCAGCACGCGGCTTTCCACCGGTGACTTGAAGTCCACGTAGCGCTGAAAAACCTCATGCACCGCGTTGAACACATCACCGGGCTGCACGCTCTCGCCTGCCAGGAAGTTCTGGATGTCGCGGTAGCGCCAGCGCATCAGGAACTCACAGCCATCCGGAATCGTCCGCAGCGCGACTTCCTGACCGTTCAACTGGATGATCTGCTCGCTCGTCAGCCGCCGCAGTTCGCGGGTGCTGGTGACCAGATAGGGCTGGGTGTTGAGCCGGTTGTCCTTCGTGCGCTCGATCACCGATACCGTGAGCATCGCCACATCGCGCTGAAAACCCAGCGCCGGAGATAACAGGGGTACATCATCGCCCAGGATTTCGGGCATCTCATGGTCCTCCTTTTCCTCTGTGGTCGATTTCACCGCCTTGAGCAAATCGTTGAACATACGTGCCTTGACGCCGATCTTGCCCATCAGTTCCTTGAAACGGGCGAGCGCGAATTCATCCAACTGCGGCGCATACTGGAACAGGTCACGGATGCCGTCCTCCCGCGCCAATCCGGTCAGGTTGCCGACCCGTATGATCTCCACTTCCAGCCAGGGTCTGGCCTCATTGAGGAAGTTGGCGGCATGAGTCGGGTTCGCCTTGAAACGCACCAGCCATTCGTTGGCATCCTTGATGTCTTTCGGGAAGGTCGGCAGGTGGGCTGTCGGTCCGAGCGCCTGCGCGATGGTACGGGCTTGCTCGGCGGTCTCCGGCACATTGTCCAGAGCGATAAATACCCGGCGGTGATTTCGCAGCGTGTCTAATAGATCGTCATTCACACTCATTCCAGCAATCGCGATGGCGGGGATGTCCCACTCACCGAAGGTGACCGCATCCGCCTGTCCCTCGACCAGCACGACATGCGATGCATCCGCGCTATAGCAATGGTTGTAGAAAGGCTGCCGCTCACCGATCAGGTCGCGTGGTGGGTTGTAGTGGCGTTTGCCTTCGATGGAGCGTCCGCTGAGGTACGTCAGCTGCCCGTTTTGCAGATGCAGATACACCAACATATCCGCCGGGAACTTCTGCACCGTCAGGCGCCAGCTATCCGGCAGATTCAGGTCGGCCAGCAGTCCGGACTTATCCGGCGGCATAAAGCCCAATCGTGAGGTCCGGATGTTGGGCAGGCTCCAGCCGCGAGTCTTCCTGGCGTAGTTTAACGCGGGTGGATGGTTCAACAGCGCCTCGTGTAACCGCGTCACAAGCTGCCGGAACGACCAGCCGACGGATTTGTGAAACGCGCTCTCTTCCTCTATATCGATACCGGCTCGCTTCGCCAGAAAACGCACCGCTTCCATGAAGCGCGTGGGATCGCGGCTGTCCCAGGCACTGCCATAATTCAGATGATAGCGTCCGACGAAGTCAAACACATCGCCGTGCTCGCCGCGTGAGTTCCAGAAGTAGAATCCCGTTTTGGGTGTGACCACCAGACTATCGTGTTCGGTACCGACGAACCGAGTGCCGGTTTTACGCAGAGTAAATTTCTCGTTTACCAAATCTTCAATCGGGCTGCGCTCCCGAATATGATCCAGATCAATCGTCATTGCTGCTGCCTCCGGGCAAAGT